>Ga0207433_10000494_pt1 | contig 91514 bp, 86 predicted proteins | sample YelNatPaOPGAMG01_FD_187559 | JGI IMG/M metagenome (GOLD analysis project Ga0207433, IMG submission 187559) | Hot spring thermophilic microbial communities from Obsidian Pool, Yellowstone National Park, USA - OP-RAMG-01 (SPAdes) (version 3) | ecosystem: Environmental > Aquatic > Thermal springs...
GTTTAATCGTAGCTTCCATCAAAGAAAGCGGAGCTGTTCATAACCTAATAAAAGCACTGCTTATCAAAAATGGCGTATCAATGGACGAAATCGCAAAGCTCGAACAAGCTGGAATCCGTAATGCCCTTGATAGTATCAGAAGAAAAGAGGTGTATGAATGAAAAAAGCACCATCATCACCAACTTGCCAAAAATGCCTGCTCGATAAAACCATTTGTGTCTGTAAGCTAAAAAGCAAAAATTCAAGCACAACTCCAAACTCAGTATCATCAATACCAAAAAGCAAACCAATACCAATCAGCAAGTCTCCATCTATGCCAACAAGCCAAGTACCCAAATCACCAAACAACCATAGCTTCACATTTTCCCACGGTGTGAATTCGTATTTGTCATATAGCCATACATCATCCAAAAACAATACCTCAGGCGTAATCATAAAAACCAACTTCAAGCAATCAAGCTCTGGCTTTAACCGCCAAGCCATCGGCAAATCAGCAGTAGCAAATATCAAATACATATCAAGGCAAAAAGCCAACGAGCATGAAGAGCAAAGAGACGAGGCAATAAGCCACCTATACGACAAGGAAGCCAGAAAACTATCAGTCGATGAAGAAAAAGAGCTTATAGAATTACTTGAAACCAAAGGCACAACTTCATTTCGCAGGATTATGATTAGCCCAGAGAAGAATACAACGGTGCAGGAGATGGCACAAATCACCAAACGAACACTTGCAGCATTTGAAGAAAAGACAGGCAAGAAGTATGATGCCGTGTTTGCGATTCACACCAACACAGAACACACCCATGCCCATATACTCATAACTTCTAACAAATATAACTACCTTAGACTCTCCAAACAAGAGCTAAGACTTCTAAGACAAACAGCAATCCAAAAAACAAACGAGATACACAAAGAGAGGCAGCAGGAGAGGTCATTTGTACAAACCATACAAGACGAGCTGGAAAAATTCACTGCCAAGTTCAGACAAGACAACAAGGAGCTTGAAAATGCAAGAATATAGCACATATCTAACAAGGAGCTTTTATATCTCCATATCGCTAACAATTACTATGATAGCCCTATATATTTTTAATATACAAATGGCTTTTTTGGAGCTTTTATACAATATCAGTCTGCTTAGTCTATGTGACGAAGTAGAGGCACTGTATAGCACAATAGAATCAATCACTGGCAAAAGCGTAGCTGACATAACGCTTGTATCGTTGGCATATCTATCAACCTATACACCACTATTTTTTGCAGTAGCATTTTATGCTCAAACCAAACAGGGCAAAAAATACACACTTCTGGCTGGAGGTGATAGGGTGGACGAAAAAACGCTCTATAACCTCATAGCCAAAGATTCCAAGCGACAAAAGAGTGATGCGAGGATATTTCTTGGCAAGAACAAAAAATCAAGAGGCATCCCTATACTGGAAAACGATGAGCCAAGAAGCTTCTTTTTTCTTGGCAAAGCTGGAGCTGGCAAGACACAAGGCATCAAAAACTTTCTGGGGTGCTTACTGGATAATCCAAGAAATGATAGCTTTGTCATATATGAAAGAAAGGGTGATGATTATCTTTATATGCTACGAGATGGCGACTATTTGTTTAGCCCAAACGATCAGCGAAGTGTCAGATGGAATATTTGGAGCGATCTTAACAGTGAATCGGACATTGACTTTTTGATAAGCGTGCTGTTTCCAGATAGTGATGGAGTAGGTAAAGATAGCCACTTTGACGAACAGGCAAAAATCCTTATGAAGACCATACTGCTTCATATCAAAGATACAGCTCCATCCAACAAAGGCATGATTGATTTTTTCCTTGAAAACACTGATGGCTTGAAGCTAAGAAGCACACTGCTAAATAGTCAAACGGTTAAAAAGTACGGATTAGCCTCAGATGTAGAGGCAACACTTACACTTAGAGACGAAGCACTAGACGGACAAGCTCAGAGTGTCATGGCTACTCTTAACAGATACAGATCTGCTTTGAAGCTTAGATGTATGTACTTTGCAGATGGTGATTTTAGTGTAAGAGAATTTATCTCTGGTCTTGATAGTGGCAATCCAAAAAGACTACTACTATACAACCCAGCAAAACAAGACGGTGAGCAATACGCCATATATCTAAACCTACTGATATGCTTTATGTATAGAGAGGTGCTAAGTCTTAAAAACAATTCCAAAAGAAGAATCTGGTTTATACTCGACGAAGTCCAAACTCTTGGAAATGGTGGCATGGAAAAGATAGGCAAAGGAACTCTAAAAAAGACAGAGGAGTTCTTAGCCCAATGTCGCAGTAAGGGTGGATGTGTCGTAATAGGAACGCAGTCGCTGGAAGCCTTAGAAAACCTCATAAATAAAAACAATATGATGAGCCTACTACAGCTTTTATCAACTAAGGTGCTGTACCAATATGACAGTCCCGTAGGTACTGGCATTATTTCACAATTTGTAGGCAAACAAAAACTGGAGAAGGAAAAAGTCAGTGTCAATACAACAGCAGACTTTGGAAGAACGACAACAAGCACCAGCCAAAACGAAAGCACCGAAGACATACTGCTATCAAGTGAGCTAAATACACTTATGCCATTAGAGGCTTATATCAAATATTCTGGCTATCCACTTGCAAAGATTAGGTTTGAGCCGATTCAGACCAAGCAGACAATCGAAGAATTCATAAAAAGAGATGTGCCGTTTTTTACAACTGCACCAACCGAGCAGAAGAAAAAAACAGTATTTAGTGAAATCGAGAATGATGAGTTGGAGGGGTTGTATTAAAAAGAATATGGGCTTTTCGCCCTTTTTCTTGTTTAGTTTATAGTTTTATGATTTTTGTTTTGTAGTGGTTTGTGCTTATGCTGATATTTGATCAACAGAAGCGATAAAGTTATTTATTGCCGATTGTTTCCAGACTGAAACTCTTGGAGACAAATGGATTGGTTGAGGAATTCTATTTAGTTTGACCCAAAGCCAAACGGTAGATTTTCCGATTCCCAAAATCTCAGCAACTTCTTGAACTCTTAGTAGCTTATCCATAGTGATTTAACCTTCATATATATTTTATAGATATATGAAACATAGGCAGAGCTTTGCATTAAAGCTTCTGGGTTTCACCCGACAGTGACAATGATATAAAAAACAACTCGTTTTCCGACTTGAAAAACGGAAGTGGATTATACCGAAATATTCTGAAACAAAACTTAAATATTCTCTATGCCATCAATGTAATCAGCCCATTTTGATAATAATTTTTCCCTTTGAAGTAGATGCTCTGCTTTATTATAGGCGTCTTCTGACTTGTTTGGATTTTTATGAGCTAGTGCTTTTTCTATTACTTGACCAAGTTCTGGAAATGTATTGTTAGCCCAAGTTGAGAAAATATGACGAAACCCGTGAGTCGTTTGTTTGCCTTGGTAGCCAGACTTTTTTATCACATAAAATAGAATATTTTTATTGAAGTGACTCTTATTATTGTGACTATAAAATACATACTTGTAAGAGCCGTTAAGCTCTTTTAAATACTGAAGAATTTCTATTGCCTTATCGCTTAATGGCTGTTTGTGCTCTTTTTTATTTTTCATTCTTGAGGGAGGTAAAATTAATAGCCTTTGTTTGAAGTCTATCTCATCCCATCTAAGCAACCTTGCTTCAGCTTCTCTGAGAACAGTATATATCAAAAATTTAAACATAAGGTACGCAATTTGATTCTTATGGTGTTTTATTGTTTTTAGAAAAGCTGATAGCTCATACTCGTCAGACAAAAAAGCTCTATGCCCAGCTTCTGGTTTTGTGATTAAGAATTTTGGGGATAACGAAGGAACCATTTTTATATAACCACTAGCCTCAGCTAATTCGTAAAAATTATTGAAATATGTGAGGATTACATTTGCTGAGTATGCTGACCTTTTGTTTATTTGTTTTATTAATTGAGCTATCTCAGTTTTTTCTATATCAGCGATTGGCTTACTAAGCAAATACTCTGGAATATTAAAGTTGATTCTTCTGACCATTTGGTTGAAATAGTTTTTTCTACAAGATTTTTCTTTTGTAGCTAAAAATTCCGTAACAACATCTCTGAGTGTTATATTTGACCTATTTGTTTTAAAGCTCTCTTTATTTAATCTTGCATTAGCAAGTGATACTTCTGGATATTTTCCAAGACTTTTAAGGTTTTCTTTTCCATTTTCAGTATATTTGTATCTCCATAATTTTGTTCCATTTGTTTTTACAAGCAGAAACAATCCTCCACCATCGAACAGCTTATAATCTTTTTGTTTTGGCTTAGCACTTTTTATTTTGTATTCACTCAAGGGAGTAATAATTTTTGACATTTAACCAACTTTTATTTTTGTGTGATTTTAAAATATATATCTTAAAGATACCCCCAAATGTACCCCCATTTTTCTAAGATTTACTTAAATTATCTTAGACTAAGTTAGACTAACTTTATATTAAAGCCTAATAAGATAAGGGCTTAATAGCACTTATTATTTTTTTATAGACTTTAAATAACATTTTAGCTAAAATACCCACAAAAAAGGGTCTGATTGAGATATTGGGTGTATGAGCTACTTGTAAAAAAGCTCCAAAACGACACAAAAATCTTTGGCGCATATAGAGTTGCGGACAATATTATTAGGTTGGATTTTAATAATAGTGGAAGTTATGCCTTTGACCTATCAAACGGCATGATTTACCGCCAGAAAACAGACGAATTTGCCAAAAGATACCAAGCTCCTTTTGATGCTTATCTGATAAAAAACTTTTCAAAATCAAAAATTATCGGCATAACACTCTCTAAAAGTGACAAAATTATTCATATAAAAGCTCAGAACGAACAAGGTTACAAAATCTATGCAAATGAGCTGATTTTGGAGATGACGCCAAAAAGTAAAAATGCAATTATTTTGGATGAAAATGGAGTCGTCTCTCAGGCTCTCAGATATGAGTCGTTAGATAGCGGTAGACAGGTGCGAGTCAGTTCGAGACTAGATGAATTGCCTGCCGCTCCTTTTGAATTTTCGCCACCCCCTGACAATATTGATATAGATGAATATATCGAATCTCAGACTCTGGGCGAGCAGGCGAAGCGACTACTAAATCTAAAAAATCAAAAAATCTCAGGACTCAAAAAAAAGATAACCAACCTAACAAAAGAGCTGGAAGGGTTGGCTAGTAGCGAGGAGCTTTTAAATGAGTCCAGGCTTTGTGTGGAAGCGGCAAACTTTGCAATGATGAATATGCAGAATTTGGACATTTACGCCAAAAAATTTGAGTTTGAAAATGCAAATGGCGAGAAAATTGCGCTAGATACGCCAAAGTCCAAAAAGCCTAGCGATATTGCGGAAGGTTTTTTTGCTAAGTCCAAAAAGCTTCGCAAAAAAGCTATTGGAGTAGAGCAGGAGCAGGAAAGTATCGGCGGCAAAAGAGCATTTTTCGAAAAGTTGATTTTGTTGGTAGAAGGTGCAAAGAGTGAAGCTGAGATAGATTTTTATCTACCAAAACCTGCTAAAAATACAAAACAAAAACCAGACGGCGACATATATGAAATGGTTGTAGACGGATGCAGGGTCTCTATAGGTAAAAATGCAAAAGGCAATGAAAAACTGTTAAAATCAGCCAGAGCAAGCGATTATTGGTTTCATCTAAAAGATATACCATCGGCTCATACGTTGTTACATACGTTCAAAAATGAGCCTTCGCGTGGGCTTTTGGAAAAAACGGCTAAAATATGTGCAGAGTTTTCTCTGCCTCAAAAAGGTTCTTTTGAGGTCGATTTTGCAAGAAGAAGGGATGTTAGCCCAAAGGGTGGCGGCAGAGCCGAGTATGTAAACTATAAAACAGTGAAAGTCTATCTGGACTGAGGAGCTAAAATGGCGGTTTCTCCACTAGGTGGGGTTATATATACAAATCAAGGTTCGCCCCTTGCTACACAACTTCATCAACCGACAATGCATCGTCCTGAGATGATTCAATTTTTTTTGAATCAAGAACTTGTGGAAAAAGACAAAGAGGTTGAAAAAGTCACGGAAACGCCTGACGGTCACGGAATTGATCCTGATAGGGAGAATGAGCATAGTAATAATGAAATGTATGAGCCTAAACATGATAAAAAAGACGAAAACGAAGAAAATATAGAAGACGAATCTGATTCTAGGGCGAAGCTGGGTAGCGATGGAGAGTTCCATCATTTGGATATTAAAGTTTAGGAAATGAAAATTGCGATTTGAATTTTTGAATGCCGGAAAAGAGAGATATTTTACAGCCATCATATTGGTCGCCGTAGTTGGCGTAATATTGTTGATTAATAACTTTTTTTTGACTTGGCTATTTTTGGGCGTTGTTTATTTTATAGCTTATTCAGAAGCAAATAGGTTATACGGTGTCAGAGATGCTTTTATGTATGCGGCGGCCGTAGGAGTATGGATTTTTGCTTATTACTACCCAGATCCTGAAGATATAGTATTTTTCTTTTTGATTTTTTATGCGTCGGTTGTGGCTTTCAAAAATGCTATTGGACAAGGTTTGTTTGAGGAAAACGGAACGTTAAAGTCGGCTTTGCCTATTTTATATCCTACGTTGCCGATGCTTTTTATGCTGGCGCTTCTGAAAGATTATGGGATGACGGCACTTGTATGGCTTATTGTTATTGTTGCGGCTTGCGACATCGGCGCTTATTTTACCGGCAGGGCTATAGGGAGGGTTCCTTTTTCTCCTGCGAGTCCAAAAAAAACGCTAGAGGGTGTCATCGGTGGCGTTATTGTAGCTACGGCTCTTGGCGCAATTACAGGATTGACTTTTTTGACTCTTTTTAAAGCGGTTGTTATAGCATTTTTGGTTGCGCTGTCGTCCGTTTTCGGCGACTTGTTTGAAAGTTCCCTCAAGAGATATGCCGGAGTCAAAGATAGCGGTTCTCTCTTGCCAGGACACGGCGGTGTATTAGATAGACTTGACGGTCATCTATTTGGCGCCGTGATTATGACTTTGATGCTTAGATGGATTTACTAATCCTTTGATCATTCTAGGTTCTACCGGTTCAATCGGTCAAAACGCATTAGAAATCGCCGACAAACATAATATAAAAATAGAAGCTCTAAGCGGAGGTAAAAATACATCTCTGTTGAGTATACAAATAGCTAAGTTTTCTCCAAAATTTGTCTATATAAAAGACAAACAAGCCGCAAAAGAACTATCGAAAACATTTTCAAAAACGAAGTTTTTTTGGGGTGAAAATGGTCTTGAAGATCTTATCTCAAGTTCCAAAAGTAAAAAACTTTTAAATGCGATAGTAGGTTTTGCCGGTCTAGGCTCTACGGTAACAGCTCAAAAGTGTGATAAAAAAGTAGCTCTTGCCAATAAAGAATCCCTTGTGGTGGCAGGTAAATTTATTGACACAAAGAAAATTTTTCCTGTCGATAGCGAACATTTTGCACTTTGGTATTTGCTAGGAAAGAAAAAACCAAAAAAGATGATTATCACGGCGAGCGGTGGGGCGCTTAGAAATACTCCGCTTGAAAATCTTGAAAATGTCGGAATTGATGAAGTCTTGGCTCATCCTAACTGGTCGATGGGGCGAAAGATAACCGTAGATAGTGCGACGATGGCGAACAAACTACTTGAGCTTATGGAAGCTAGATGGTTGTTTGGTGAAAATATTGAGTATGATGCCGTTATTGAGCCAAGTTCGAGTGTTCATGCATTTTTAGAGTATGCGGATGGGGTTACGAGCGCAAAACTCAGCCGTCCTGATATGAAGCTTCCTATCGGTTATGCGCTACTTGGCAAGTATGACGGCGAGCTTGAGCCTTTTGACTTGACCAAACTATCAAAATTAGAATTTAGAGAAATTGATATTATACGTTATCCACTTTGGGCTTTAAAGCGAAAACTTGTATCCGAGCCTGATATGGGCGTAGTTTTTAACGCTTCAAATGAAATAGCCGTAGAGAGTTTTTTGGAGGGCAAAATCAAATATTCCAAAATCGCCGAGGTTGTCTTTAGAAGTATTGAGCAGTTTAACGGGTTTAGCACTACAAAATTATCGGACTTGTACAAAATAGACAAAGAGGTGAGAGCTTATGCGAAAACAGTATCTTAAACCAAAAGTATTGATATTGCACGGTTGGGGCGGCTCAGATGCGCCACATTGGCAAAATGGTCTGGCAAAACAGTTGGCTAGTGACGGGTATCCTGTATTTTTTCCGCAGTTGCCGCACAGAGATAACCCCACGCTTGATGAGTGGATGAATGTGCTTGACGAAATTGTTTTGGAGTTTGCGCCAAATATTATTGTTTGTCACTCGCTTGCAAACATTCTATTATTTCACTATTTGAGCAAAAATAGTGGACTTAGTTTTGACAAAATCTTGCTTGTAGCTCCGCCCGCAAGTGATAGAGAAAATCCTGAAATTGCTTCATTTTTTCCTTTTGAAGTTCCGGCTATAAATGCAACTGAAAAATTGCTAGTTGCTTCGACAAACGACAAGTATGCTTCAAGTGTAGATGCTATCACTATGGCGATGAATGCTGGATGTGAAGTCCATATCGTAGAGGACGGTGGACATATCAATAGCGAATCAGGATTCGGCGATTGGGATTTTGCGTATGATTGGATAGTGGCTTGATACTATCCATAGAATCTAGTTGCGATGACAGTTCCATTGCAGTTACGGAGATAGAAAGCAAAAAACTGCTCTTTCATCGTAAGCTCTCTCAAGATGCCGAACACTCCATTTACGGCGGTGTCGTGCCCGAGCTTGCCAGCCGTCTGCATGCGAGGGATTTGCCGATATTACTAGAAGAAGCAAAAGAGTTTTTGCCACACATAAAAGCCGTAGCCGTAACAAACGAGCCTGGACTTGTCATTTCGCTTGCAGAGGGTGTGGCGATGGCAAAGACGCTTTCGGTTATTCTAGGTGTGCCGCTTATCGGCGTAAATCACTTGCTTGGACATATCTATTCACTCTTCGTCGAAAAAGATTTGTGCGAGCTACCATTATCTGTTTTGTTGGTCTCAGGTGGACATACGCAGGTGATGGAGTTTGGCGGATTTAACAGCGTAAAAACCGTCGCAAAGACTACGGATGATAGCTTTGGCGAGAGTTTTGACAAGTGCGCAAAGATGCTAGGGCTTTCATATCCTGGAGGTCCCGAGATAGAGAAACTAGCGGTGATTGGTGATGAAAACTACTATCCTTTTACTGTTCCGCTTCTTGATAATCGTATCGCTTTTAGCTATTCTGGACTCAAAAATGCCGTGAGAGTCGAGACGCTTAGGATAGGTGAGCTAAGCGAAACCGATAAGGCCAACATATCGGCAAGCTTCCAAAGAGTAGCGGTCGAGCATCTGCTCCATAAGCTAAATATGATTTTTCGTGTTAGTGCACCCAAAAACTTTGCTATAGTCGGTGGTGCCGCGGCAAACAACTACCTGCGGACAAAAATAGCCAAACTATGTGACAAATACAAAATCAACTTGATATTGCCGGGGATGAAATACTGCTCCGATAATGCGGCGATGATAGGGCGTGTAGCTATTGATATGTATGAGAAAAAACTTTTTACAGCCGTAGAGGAGCTAGGCGCAAAATCAAAAAGTTCATTTTGACTCCAATTTGTAACCAAAAATTCGCCATTTTAAGCACTTTTTGGGTATAAATCCGCTCACAAAACTCCAATTCTGCTATAGCTCTTTTGCAAGCCTTACTTGACGGCTAGTAGCCGAAAACAAGAGTTTTACAAAAGAGCTACAAACAAATCTAACGAAGGTAACATCGATGCAAGACATACGAAACATTGCCGTTATAGCGCACGTTGACCACGGTAAAACGACGCTTGTTGACGGACTACTAAAACAATCAGGTACTCTAAACGAGAGAGAAGAACTAGACGAGAGAGCGATGGACTCAAATGCCCTTGAGAGGGAGAGAGGCATCACGATTCTATCAAAAAACACGGCTATCAGATACAAAGGTACGAAGATAAACATCATCGATACTCCTGGACACGCCGACTTTGGTGGCGAGGTTGAGAGGGTTCTCAAGATGGTTGATGCTGTACTTCTTCTTGTTGATGCGCAAGAAGGCGTAATGCCTCAGACAAAATTCGTCGTAAAAAAAGCGATTGCGTTGGGTCTAAAAATTATCGTTGTCGTAAATAAAATAGACAAACCGGCCGCTGAGCCTGAGAGAGTTGTAAATGAAGTGTTTGACCTTCTTTGCGCGCTTGATGCAAGTGATGAGCAACTTGAATTCCCGATAGTTTATGCGGCAGCTCGTGAGGGCTTGGCAAAACACGATATGGCTGATGAGGCAAAAGATTTGACTCCGCTATTTGAGACTATCCTAAAACATACTCCGCTTCCGCAAGGTGAACCGGAAAACCACCTTCAAATGCAAGTGTTTACACTAGACTATGACAACTATGTGGGCAAAATCGGTATTGCTAGGGTTTTCAACGGCGTTGTGAAAAAAAATATGCAAGTCGTCCTAGCAAAAGCTGATGGCGAAAAAGTAAACGGAAGAGTCACGAAACTAATCGGTTTTATGGGTCTAGCTCGTACAGAAATCGAACAAGCAGAAGCTGGTGACATCGTTGCTGTTGCTGGTTTTGAGACGATTGATGTTGGCGACAGTCTTTGTGATCCAACAAATGTAATGCCACTTGACCCTATGCACATCGAAGAGCCTACTATGAGCGTTGTTTTCTCTGTAAACGACTCTCCGCTAGCAGGACAAGAGGGCAAACATGTCACAGCAAACAAGCTAAGAGAGAGACTAGAGTTCGAGATGAACACAAACATCGCGATGAAACTAGAGTCTGATGGCGAAGGTAAATTCAAAGTTTCCGGTAGGGGTGAGCTTCAAATCACAATCCTTGCCGAAAATATGAGAAGAGAGGGCTTCGAGTTTGGTATATCAAGACCTGAAGTTATCGTAAAAGTCGAAAACGGCGTAAAATGTGAGCCGTTTGAGCACCTGGTAACTGACGTGCCAGAAGAGTTTAGCGGTACTATCATCGAAATACTTGGCAAAAGAAAAGCAGAGATGAAAGTAATGGTTCCAATGGGAATGGGTAGAACTAGGATGGAATTTGAGCTTCCGGCGCGTGCTCTTATAGGGCTACGAAGCTTTTTCCTTACAAGTACAAAGGGCGAGGGTATCATGAACCACTCATTCCTAGAGTACAGACCATATAGCGGCGAAGTTGAGAGCAGAAACAACGGTGCGCTTATCTCTATGGAAAATGGTGTAGCTACCGGTTATTCTATATTTAACCTACAAGATAGAGGTGCGATGTTTGTTAAGCCTCAAGACAAAGTGTACGAGGGTATGATTATCGGCGAGCACTCAAGAAGCAATGACCTAGAAATCAACGTAACAAAAGAAAAACAACAATCAAACGTACGTTCTTCTGGTGCAGATGAAGCTATCAAGCTTGTTCCGCCACGTGAAATCAATCTTGAAAGAGCTTTAGAGTGGATAGAAGATGATGAGCTAGTGGAAGTAACACCAATTAGTGTCAGAATCAGAAAAAGATACCTTGATGCAAACTCTAGAAAGAGATTTGGTAAAGCAAAATAAAATAATTATGGGGGCTTTATGCCCCAATCTCTTCTCTAATCTTTCTTAGTTCCAATAATTGCCGCTCTTGTTCGGCTATCAATCTTTCTATTTTATCGGCCACCTCTGTTTTTGGTTTTACTGTTTCTTTAAAATAAACTTCAGCACCCAAACGTAACAACTCATACATTTTTCGCTTTTCAGGCTCTTTATGCCTTTTGTATGTACATGATAGATTTCTTTGCGTCATTCCGCAAAGTTCGGCTATCTGCTTGTCTTTTATCAAGATGCCATCCTGTCAACATAAGACCAGTGCGCCAATTCCTCTTCTCGCCACTTATAAAAAGCATCCTCTATGGTTACGTTAGACAGCATTGCGTCTAGTGTTAGCTCTATATCACTGACGATTTCTTGGTATGACGCTTCTATATCTCGCAAAATTTGCAATTTCTGAAACGATTTTAACCTCTCAAACGAAACATGTAATTCATTTGTAGTCATTAGAAACCCTTTTCTAAAATTTTTTAAAACAATGATATTTTAGCAATATATATCTAAAATAATGTTGAAATAAAGATAAAAATAGAAATATATTTCTAAACTAATAAAAGCGTGATATTTTTGTCAAACAAGGTATAATCAAAAAATAAAATAAAAAAGTACAAGGTATTTATTTGGAAGAGTTAAAAGATTTATTGGAAAAGTACAAGGATAAATCTATTTTATATGTTGAAGACGAAGGCGTAATCAGGGAACAGACGAGAAGAGTGGTTAGTAGGCTTTTTTTAGATGTAGTATCGGTTGGCAATGGGATAGAAGCTCTTAATGAGTATGAAAAAAGGAATTTTGACATCGTAATGACAGACATCCAAATGCCGAACATGGACGGCGTTGCTCTTATAAGAAATATCTTGGAGCGTTCGCCAAGCCAATCTATAGTCGTTACGACAGCCTTTAACCAGGGTGATGAAGTTGAAGAGTTAAAAAAGCTAGGCGTTACAACAATAGTGGCAAAACCTGTTTCTTTGCAGGATTTATTTAGCGCATTACTATCTGTTTTTGATGGTAAATGAGTATTTTTCTTGATATTATAGAAAGCCGCGATACTGAGGCTATAAAATCAGCATTATCAAAAAGATTTGCCGATAATTTCAAGTTTTTTGAGCAAAATTTTTCGCATCTGCTACCGTTTATGCATAAAAAAGCTGTGAATTATGCAATAACAGTCGATAATAACGGTATCAATATCGTAAATATGCAAAACGGCGAAACTGTTTACGGAGTTGAAAACGGCGAGCATCAATTTGTAAAAGCGTCAAAAGTTTTTGCCGATGATCCATATTCTCCGCCAAATTGGAAGGTTCATCATAATGATTTGGATATATATGTCATACAGGAAAAATTCTGGATTACCGGAAAATATGTAGATAGAATAAAAGAGCTTTTCTTTGGGGATTCTAGATTTTTGCCGGGATTTTTTCATATGCCGGCAAAATTTCTCCCTTCCCTTTCTTTTTTTGGACTAGGCGGCGGACTTTTTATAGAATATTTGCTTGAGAAACACAATGCCGTATCTTCTTTTTTTATTTATGAACCTGAACCTGATTTCTTCACTATTTCTTGTTATTTCGTAGATTATGCCAGACTTTTTAATGCTTCCATACATAAAGGAAGCACGATTATTGTCGGTTGTGAGCTTCCTAATAATGCGGCTAAAGAGTTTTTTATTTTACAAAAGATAACGGCCGGTTTTATAAGATTAGAGCTTTCCGTATATGAAAATGAACCAATAATGCGTGCAAAAAAGATTTTTGAATTGGCTCAAAATTCATGCGTAAGAGGATGGGGAACTTATGAAGATGAGATGGTTGGGTATAAAAATCAACTAAAAAATATAGATTTGGATAAGCCTGCTATACCCATACTCTCAAAACCGCAGAAAATAAATGCTCCGATTTGTGTTGTAGGTAATGGGGCTAGTTTGGACTCTCTTTTGGATTTTCTTAGGGCAAATCAAGATAATTTGATAATTTTTTCATGCGGAACTTCAATAAGAACACTACTTAAAAACGGTATTAAGCCTGATTTTCAAATAGAAATAGAGCGTCTGGACTACCTAGCAGACGTTTTGCAAGAGTCTGGATATCTTCCGGAAATTCCTATAGTTGCCGCAAATGTTATAAATCCAAAAACACTAGCCTTGTCACAAGAACCTTTGATATTTTTTAGAGATTTTACTAGTGGAGCCTATATTAAAGATGTTCGTACAGTTTTGCATTTTGGGTCGCCGTTTGTTGGAAATGCAGGAGTGAATTTAGCGCTTCTTTTTAGTGATGAGGTTTTGCTTTGTGGCGTAGATGTCGGCTATAAAGTAGGCTCAACGGTACATTCAAAAGATTCTATATATAAAGAAGACAAATCGTTACCTGAAGGGTCGATTGAGGTTAGACCTAATTTCAGCGATTCGATAGTGTATTCCAATGCTCTTTTTAATCTATCGAAAGAGAACATAGAAAGAGCTATTTTTTATATGAAGCCAAAAAGTGTACTAAATCTATCGGACGGAGCATATATAGAAGGTACAAAAGCCGCAGAAGTCAAAGAGTTGCACATAAAACCGATAAAGAAGTCTGCAAAAATAAAACTTCTCAAAAAAGCTTTTTCTATGAGAACGAGTGATATTTTTAAGTCAGAAACCAAAGCGGATGTCGTAAATTCAATGCTTCGTATAAAAGCGGCAACAATGGAAATATTGAATGTTGAAATTACGACTAAGCAGGGAATATTTACTGTTTTTGACCGCTTTGCCTTTACTATAGAGAAATTTTATGAGAGCGACTTGTCTGCCGCCTTGTTGTTGTCAGGGTCGCTAAGGCATATTGTTTTTAATGCGTTTATGGCATTTATCCATATCTCTTCCGATGATATTGGTGACATATATAGAAAATTTATACCTCTTTTGGACGAAGCTATAGATTCATTTATAGCAGACTTCAGAGCCGATGAAGCAAAAGATAGAGTAGCAAACCTGATACTAAAAAAACTTATGTAAGATTAGATTTTGTAGTTTTTGTAAGCGCTTTTATGACGGTTTGTTTCTTTTTGCAAATTCCGCTTGATTTTTCTATCAAAAACATATCTCTTGCTCTGTTTTTTATGGTACTGATTTTTGCCGTCGCAATATCGATATTAAGTTCGTCAAATACTTCTATGACAAAGGCTAGTAAACCGTTTTGATTTTTTGTGTCAAGTGTCATTTTGGCATAACTTTCCGAATGTTCGCAGTCAAACTTTAACTCTTTTTTTGTAATCAAAGGTCTTTTGAAGTCGGCCTTTTTACTCATATCAAAACTATTTTCTATTAGCTCTCCGGCAAAAGGCAGTTCGGTATCGTTTAATTTTTCGGCAAAACTTACTTTGAAATATTTAGCCCCGTCAAAAAGCTTAAAAATATCCATTGATACAATATCTAAATGGGTAAATTTGCCAAGAAGCCATCCTAGGTTTATTTCTTGCTTTGCAATTAGCTCAAATGAGAAGAATTCGTTATTTTCAAATGAGTAGCTAAAATCCAAGGTTGAAGCACATTTTTTTGCCAAAGAGACAATTTTTTCTGGGTGATATTTGATAAAAAATAGTGCCGAATATATTGAAGATATTTTTTTCTTCAATTGAGCATCTAGCTCTTTATACGGCTCATATTTTATTAGCGCGGACTCTTTTGCAAGTCTTGCTTTTGCTTCGCTAAGTAGTTCGTTTTTGCCTAGTTTGCCCAGTGATTTATGATATAAATCTTTTAATAGCATTATGTTAAAAGAAGTATGAACATTTGGTCCAACGGCTTTTAAGTCGGCAACTGTCATTACGAATAGCATATCTATGGAGCGCTTGTCGTTTAGGGCAGTAGTAAAAGAAAGTATCGTTTTTTCGTTATTCAAATCCTCTCTGAGTGCGGTGTTACTCATTAGTGTATGATGAAGTATTAGATTTCTTCCAAGCTCCGTATATTCGTCGCTTAGTCCGAGTCCTTTTGAGTAAGTAGCAAACATTTTGCTACCTTTTATACTGTGATCCTTGCCGCTTCCTTTTGCAATGTCGTGATAAAACATAATGAGTTTCAAGAATGCTCGTTCAAAATGGCAAAAGCCGTCGTAAGTTTTGCGTACGAACTCATCGGAGCAGGTTTCAATAGCTTTTATTGCTTCTAGCGTATGAATATCTACGGAGTAAGAATGGTATCCGTCAAATTGCGCCAAATACATAACTCCTGTAAAATTAGGGAAAAGTTTATCAAGTATATCCGCGTCATAAAATAGTTTTAGTAACCGATAAGAGTTTTTACCGGCAAATATTTCCGTTACAAGTTCTTTTGAGACTTTTTTATTTTGTTTCGTAAAGTCGGCTTTTGATAGGTAAAAAATCAAACTTGCATCAAACTCATAGTCATAAGCGTTGCTTAGCCATATAACAGTTTTGACGGCTACTATTAGGTCTGTTGCCGGGTTTGAAAATCTAGTATACAAAATGTCTTTTAGTACAAAAAAGCCATTAGCAACCCTAGCATTTTTTAGCGTGCCGATAGAGTGTTTACCGTATAGTGATTTTCTTGCTAGTTTAGTTATGATTGGTAGGCAAAAACGATGTACGGCCGCCATTGAGCGTAGTGTTTTGCTAATCATCTGTCGTTCTGCTTTTTGATTCGGCTTGTCTTTAAATCCTAGTTTTAGTGCGGCATCTCTATGGTATTGGAGCAAAAGAGTATCTTGTTTTTTGCCGGCTATCAAATGTATCGCATTTCTTAGTTTGAATAAAAACTCCAAACCTATACGATAATCGCGATATTCAGCTTCGCCAAACAATACTCCTATTAGATTTTTATTTGAGTTAATTTGATACAGTACGCTTGCTAACCAAAACAGTGTATTGCCGTCTCTGAGACCGCCTATGCCTTCTTTTAGATTAGGTTCCATCGTGAGAGCATATTTTTTGTACCTTGCTTCGAGTTCTGAAAGTTTTGCATCAATATATTCTTGGGTATCCGTTTTTTTAACCTGTTTTAGTTTGCCCTCAAGTTCGGTCCATAAAAATCTTGAACCGTATAAAAACCTGGATTCTATGAGAGCCGTTTTGATAGTGATGTCTGTTTTTGCTATTTCCGTTATTTCGCCTACTTCGTGTACTCTATGACCTATTTTTAGTCCAGCATCCCATGCTAGATATAAAAATCTCTCAAGTAACGGTTGAATATTGTAGCCTTTGACCTCTTTGTACAAGAGCATAATATCAATATCCGAGTGTACCGCCAACTGTTGTCTGCCGAAGCTTCCTAACGCTACCAACGTAATTGGAATGGAGTTGGCCAGCGGTGCATAATTGTCGAAGCTATCCCTGATGATATATTTATACATTTCTATCAAAAATCCGTCAAGTTCTTTTGTGTGACGGTATAAGAATTCTCTGCCAAAGTCGGCTTCAAAAATAGAATTTAGTGAGTCTAAGTATGTTTTAATGGCGACTTTAAATGCTTTGGATATTTCAAAATCGCTAGCTTTTTTATCGATAAGCTCTTCGATTATCTCACGAAGAGGTTTTGTCTCTTCGGACAAAAGACTACTCTTCTGCCGACATGAAGCTAGATAGAGGCTCTACGGCGCCAAATTCAGGGTGTTCCAAGTCGTCCAATACTAGCTGAGCCATTGTTTTATTGTCGATATTAAAAATGAGCGGGGCTATAAAGTTAACTAGCGACTCTTGCAAAGGATTTTTGATAACTACGATATTGTAAACTAGAAGGTTTGTATCGCTATTCAAGCTCATCAGGGCTTTAATTGCCAGCGGTATATCAAATGCGTATTCACGTAGAACAAATGGATTAATTAGTGTAAACGATGGAATATCGCCTTCGGAATTTTTTATAGAAGCAAAATTATCGTCTATTTGTGAAAATTCAAATTTTGTAATATTTTCAAAACCTAAAATTGGTGATTTAACATCAAATAGCGTCCCCACATAGTGTCCTTTTGGTATGCAAATTGTGCGGATTTTAGCCTAATTACTCTAAAATGAGCCAAAACGACATAGGGAAAATAGATGAAAATACTAATTACCGGAACCGCAGGATTTATAGGGTTTAATCTCGCTAGGGCGTTGCTATCCAGAGGCGACTATGTCATCGGTGTGGACTGTATTAACGACTATTATGATATCGAACTTAAATATGCAAGATTAAAAGAACTTGGAATCGAGAGAAAAAATATCGGTTACGGGAAAAGGATTCAGAGTGATATATACCTAGAACACGCTTTTTATCAGGTTAAGCTAGAGGACAAAGAGACCCTCTTTGAGATTTTTGAAAAAGAAAAGCCTGATGCGGTTTGCAATTTGGCGGCGCAAGCAGGAGTAAGGTACTCTTTGACGAATCCTCACGCATATATAGAGAGCAATATAGTCGGTTTTGTTAATATTTTAGAAGCTTGTAGGGCAAGTGGCGTCAAAAACCTTTCATATGCGTCAAGTTCTTCGGTTTACGGCTTAAACGAAACGATGCCTTTTAGTGTGCATCATAACGTAGACCACCCTATATCACTTTATGCGGCAAGTAAAAAATCGAATGAATTGATGGCTCATACTTATAGCAAATTATTTGATATTGCTACTACCGGTCTTAGGTTTTTTACTGTTTATGGACCGTGGGGTAGACCTGATATGGCGCTGTTTATTTTTACAAAAGCGATACTTGAAGATAGACCGATAGATATATATAATTTCGGTGAAATGAGGCGAGATTTCACTTATATAGACGATATTGTTGACGGCATTATAAGAGTTATCGACAATCCTGCTAAGTCTAATAGCGAGTGGAGCGGTATGAATCCTGATCCGTCAAGCTCTATTGCACCGTATAGAATTTATAATATCGGTAATAATTCACCGATAAGTTTGATGGAGTTTATCGAAGCTATCGAAGCTAGTCTAGGTAAAAAAGCTATCAAAAATCTTATGCCGATTCAACCAGGAGACGTACCTGCAACATATGCCGATGTTGGAGATTTGGCAGACAAACTCGGCTATAAACCAAAAACATCGGTTGCTGAAGGCATATCTAATTTCATATCGTGGTATCGCGAGTTCTACAGGGTATAGGCCAGTTTTTATAAGCATTTTTGCGATACAATTGCATCCCAAAAAGCCGAAGGATTGACACAGTGGAAGGTATAAAAGAGAGAAAGCGAGTCCTAGTAAAATTCTCAGGTGAAGCGTTAGCCGGAACTAGTGGTTATGGAATAGATACTGATATATTGAAATATGTTGCCGGAGAGATTAAGTCCTTAGTAGATTCAGATATAGAAGTCGGTATAGTCGTCGGCGGCGGCAATATCGTAAGAGGTGTGAGCGCTAGCAAAGATGGTCTTATTAAGAGAAGTGCGGCCGACCACATGGGGATGCTCGCTACAGTTATCAACGGTATTGCTATGCAGGGAGCCCTTGAGACGATAGGTGTTAGGGTTAGACTTCAAAGCGCGATTAAAATGGAACAAGTTTGTGAGCCGTTTATCGTAAGACGTGCGACTAGGCATCTAGAAAAAGGTAGAGTCGTTATATTCGGCGCAGGAACAGGTAATCCATTTTTTACGACGGATACTGCGGCAACGCTAAGAGCCGTAGAAATAGGTGCAGATGTTATCATAAAGGCTACAAAAGTTGACGGGGTTTATGATAAAGACCCGAAAAAATTTTCGGACGCAAAAAAGCTAGCCGAACTTAGCTATGAAGACGCTTTGCAGGATAATATCAAAGTTATGGATGATACGGCGATAGCATTGGCAAAAGATAACAATCTGCCTATAATCGTATGTGATATGTTTAACCAAGGCGCACTTCTTAGGATTATTAGAGACGATTCAAAAGAGTGCTCAATAGTCAAGAGAGTATAATTTCGTCTAATAGCGAAAACTAATAAGGAAAAGAGAATGAGAACAGAAGAGATAAATGCGAAGGCTTTACAGAAAACAAATAATGATAGATATTTATTGTCTATTGCAGTAAATAAAAGAGTAGAAGAGTTATACAAAGGAGCTAAGCCTTTGGTCGATATGGATGCAAAAAAAGTAAAACTAGTCGACATAGCTCTAATGGAAATAGCCGAGGGGCATATAAATATAAAAGTCCAGTAAGCTTGCTAGAACTTACCGGAATACTCAAAAATATTCGAACTATCGAGGGGGCTAGAAGCTTTCTCGAATCAAAAGTTGAAATCTCAGATAGAATACTCCAAGCTTTGAATTTTGCCGTTACTTCGCATAGCGGTCAAAAACGAAAAAGCGGTGAAGATTATGTAGTCCATCCTATTTTAGTAGCCGCCATCGTCGCGCATTTCGGCGGGGATACGGATATGATAGTTGCGGCACTGCTACACGATGTTGTTGAAGATACCCATGTAAATAAGAGCGAGATAGAAAATCTTTACGGCAAAAATGTTGCCGAGTTGGTTGATGCATTAACAAAAATAGATGAAATTAGAGAGCATGAACTGATTTCTTCGTCAACCGATGAAAAACTTATCAAATCTGCGCTTTCTTTTCGTAAGATGCTTACGTCGGCCATCGATGATCCTAATGCACTTGTCATTAAACTCTCGGATAGACTGCATAATTTGCTAACAATTGATGCGCTTGAGCCAAGAAAACAAAGACGAATTGCCGAAGAAAGCATGGTTGTGTATGCTCCGATAGCTTATAAACTAGGTATTTCAAAACTAAAAAACTATATAGAAGATCTCTCTTTTGCCGTGCTTTTTCCTGAAGAGTACGCCAAAATAGATAATTACTTTATCTCAAACGAAGGTATGATTGAGACTAAGTTGACGGTAATAAATGAAAAAGTATCTGATTTACTGGTCGAAAACGGGTTCCAAAGAGACAGTTTTCGAATCAAATCCAGGCTCAAACACTATTTTTCAATTTATCAAAAAATGCAAAGAAAAGGCGTCAGCTTAGACGAAGTATTGGATTTGTTGGCTATTAGAATTGTAGTTACGGACGAATTAGATTGTTATAAAGTACTAGGTGTTTTACATACACACTACAAACCTCTTGTAGGTAGATTCAAAGATTATATAGCTATTCCCAAAGAAAACGGCTATCAGACTATTCATACGACGCTTTTTCACGATAATGCTATATTTGAAGCTCAAATCAGAACATTTGATATGGAGGCGATTGCCGAATACGGTATTGCCGCTCATATAAACTATAAAGACGGTGTTAAAGCGGCTATCGGAGTGTCGTCCAAATGGATACAAAACTTACAATTTTCTGATATATCGGCAGAAGAATATTATGAGTTGGTTAAAAATGACCTTGTTAGTGAGGATATAGTCGTTTACTCTCCAAAGGGCGAGCTCTTTTCTCTTCCTCTGGGCGCCACTTGCCTAGATTATGCTTATCTTGTACATACAGAGCTTGGCAATAAAGCCGTCGAAGCATCCGTAAACAACTCGAAAGTACCGCTTTTATATCGTTTGTCTAGCGGTGATATATGTTCGATAAAAATCGGAGAGTCTCAAATAGCTAGATGCACATGGATAGATAGCGTCAAAACCTCTAGGGCGAAAAACGGTATAAAAAATCTTTGTATTCATAAGCTAAAAGAACTCGATAGACGAGTTGCCAAGAATATTCTGGCTCTTACGTTCGGATTTGATTATTATGAGCTTAGGGATTGGTTAGATAATGCCAAATATACGAATTTACTTTATCGAGTGCCGAGGGAAAAAGATTTTTATATCGAAACGATACAGAAGATAAAGACTGAGAGTTCGCTTAGGGCAAAAAGTATTTTTTCTAGAATCGTCGGTATAAAACTCAAAAAATACCATGTGGAGCATTTCGATTTTTATGCAAACTACTCAGTAAGTACTGTTGAATATGACGTATGTTGTCACCCAAAAAAATGGGATGATATAGTAGCTTTTTATCAAAAAGGCAAAGCCGTAATTCATCATAAGCTTTGTTCGCATGCCGATGATTTAATAGCGAAGCATGAACCTATGCTATTTGTAGAATGGACGAAAGATGAAATTAGAACGTTTAAAGTTGTCGTTAGTTTACAAAACAAAAAAGGCTCCCTGTCGCAGTTTGTTACATTTCTGACTTCAAAGGGCGTAAATATAGCTTCCTTAAGCCTCGGTAAGTCTGCCGGGGTCACTGACTACTGCGAAGTAGAGATAGAAGTGAAGAGCGATTTTAAGAGCATTAAAGATAAAATCAATAAGAGCTTCAAACTGATAGAATTCACCGATAAAAATGATGCTTACAAAGAGGAATATATAAAAAAATAAAATGATTGATACAGCTTTAAGAGAGATAAAAAGAGGCTCATTTGAGATAATTGACGAGGAGAGATTGACGGTTCTTCTCAAAAAATATTATGAAACCGGCGAACATTACACCGTCAAAGCAGGCTTTGACCCGACTGCCGCAGATATTCATCTAGGGCATACCGTTTTGCTTAACAAGCTTGCTACGTTCCAAAAATACGGCGCGCGAGTTCAATTTTTGATAGGTGATTTTACTGCTATGATAGGCGATCCTACCGGTAAAAGTGAAACTAGAAAACCTCTTGAAAGAGAAGATATTGCAAAATTTGCCCAAACGTACAAAGACCAAGTTTTCAAAGTTCTAGATCCGTCAAAAACAGAAGTTGTTTATAATGCTGATTGGCTCGGTAAGATGACGGCATACGATATGATAACGCTTAGCGCAAAAAGAACCGTAGCTAGAATGCTAGAACGTGACGACTTTACCAAGAGATTCCAAGCTAATATCGATATTTCCCTACATGAATTTTTATACCCATTGCTTCAGGGTTATGATAGCGTGGTTCTTAAAAGCGATATGGAGATAGGAGGGTCTGACCAAAAATTCAACCTTCTTATGGGTAGACATTTGCAAAGAGCCTACGGTGTCGGAAAAGAACAGTCCGTATTGATGATGCCTCTTCTTGAAGGGCTTGACGGCGTACAAAAAATGAGCAAAAGCTTAGGAAATTATATAGGTATAGCCGAGAATCCAAAAGATATATATGCAAAAGTGCTAAGTATTTCAGACGAGCTTATGTGGAAATACTATATTTTATTAAGTTCAAAAACAATTGCCGAAATAGAAGACTTAAAAAACGGTGTCAATAGTGGTGAGAAACATCCAAAAAAGGTAAAAGAAGAACTTGCGACGGAGATTGTGGCAAGATACCATGGACAAACAGCCGCACAATTTGCAAAAGACGAGTTTGACAAGGTTTTTTCTCAAAACGAGATGCCTTCAGATATTCCGGAGTTTTTTTATGATGCAGGTATTGGATTGCTTGATGCGATGAGCAAAAGCGAACTTACAGGTTCAAATTCCGAGGCGAGAAGAGCGGTACAGGCAGGAAGCGTGAAGATAAATAGCGAGAAATATAGTGACGAAAAGGCGGTTTTGAAGTCAGGAGAGTATATCATCCAGGTCGGAAAAAGAAAATTTGCAAAAGTGATAATAAAATGAAATTAGCCCCATTTAAAATCGGAAAACACTTAATCCAAAAGCCTATCGTGCAAGGCGGTATGGGGGTCGGTATAAGTTGGGATAGATTAGCCGGAAGTGTTTCAAAAGAAGGCGGGCTGGGCGTAGTTAGTGCGGTAGGAACGGGATACTATCACGACAAGACTCACGCTAAATTATCATTCGGAAGACCTCATACTGAGAAAAATTTCTATTCAACCGAGGGATTAAAAGAGATTTTTGCAAATGCTAGAAAAATATGCGGCGATGCGCCTCTTGCGTGTAACGTTCTCTATGCTATCAATGATTACGGTAGGGTTGTTAGAGATTCTTGTGAAGCTGGAGCCGATATTATCATCACAGGCGCCGGACTTCCTACAAATATGCCTGAATTTACGGCTGATTTTCCTGATGTGGCACTTGTTCCTATAGTTTCAAGCGGCAAAGCCCTCAAAATTATATGCAAAAGATGGGAACAGAGATACAAAAGGTTGCCTGATGCCGTAATCGTAGAGGGACCTCTAAGCGGGGGGCACCAAGGCGTACCTTATGAGGATTGCTATAAGCCTGAGTATCAATTGGAAGTTTTGGTTCCCGATGTTATCGAAGAAGCTAAAAAATGGGGAGATATTCCGGTAATCGCGGCGGGCGGTATTTGGAACCATGCTGATATTATAAAGTTTATAGAAATGGGTTGTGCCGGTGTTCAGATGGGAACTAGATTTATAGGGACTTATGAGTGTGATGCACCTGATAGTTTTAAACAAATATTGATGAATGCAAAAGAGGAAGATATAATTTTGATGAAATCGCCTGTCGGCTATCCGGCTCGTGGTGTCAAAACAAATCTGCAAAAATCTATAGAAAATAAGACCGCTCCTGAAGTAAAATGTATTTCAAACTGCATCGCACCTTGTAAAAGCGGGGAGGAGGCGAAGTCTGTAGGTTATTGTATAGCCGATAGACTTGCCGATGCGGTACTTGACAACGAAGAAACTGGACTTTATTTTTCCGGCTCGAACGGCTATAAAATCGACAAGATAGTAAGCGTAGCCGAGCTTATGAGAGAGCTGATGGGTGAGCAGAACTCTTAAGCTACTTTTTCTTGTTTTGTTCTTTGCGGTGGGATTGTTTGCCGCGGAGGCAAAGCTAGTAAGCGTCAAGACATCAGATACCTCCGTGGTACTTGAGTTTTCATCTCCCGTCTCTTCTGACGATATCAAACAAAACAAGTTGGATAATCCACAAAATAAATCGACTTATAGAAGTTTTTTTGACATTAGAGCAGTATCTATGATAAAACCTCAAAGCTTTACAAAAACAAAACTTTTTGATGCTCTTAAGGTGTCTCAGTTTGACAAGGAACACATTAGGGTGGTCGCCGTTTTAGATACGCATGACAAGCTCGTTTATCGTATAGACGGCAAGAGTGTTATTGTAGAAAACGAACAAAAGCAGTCAAAAGAAAAACAGGATACGACAAAGTCGCAAGATAATAGCACAAAGAGCGAAAACACCAAAAATGAAGCGGCAAAAGATGTGCTAAGCAATCTAAATTTAGAGTCCGATAAAAAACAAGAATCAACAATAGAACCTAGTCTGGTCAATAATTCTCAACCTCAAGTTCCAGACAAGAGAAAAATTATCGTAATCGACCCAGGTCACGGCGGTAAAGATTCCGGCGCAATAGGGATTAACTCAAAAAAAGAAAAAAATATTGTTTTTGCCGTTGCCGTACTCACAAAAGAGTTGTTGGAAAAGCGCGGCTACAAAGTGTTGTTAACAAGGGACGGAGACTATTTTGTCGAGCTACAAGACAGGACTAGATTTGCAGACTCCAAGGGCGCCGACTTATTTTTATCCATTCATGCAAATGCGGTTGACTTGAGACATTCAGACCCCGGTAAGGCAAAAGGAGTAGAGACATTTTTCCTTTCTCCGGCAAGAAGCGAACGAGCAAAAAGAGCCGCCGAAAAAGAGAACGGTCCGAGTATGGACGTGATGGATAGTATTACAAAGGGCGCTTTTTTAAATGTATTAAATAGAGAAAAAATAGTAGCCTCAAATAAGTTTGCAATAGATATTCACAGAGCCGTATTGGCAAATCTTAGGGCAAAATTCAAAGACACTGTTGACGGCGGTGTGAGAGAGGCGCCTTTTTGGGTATTGGTCGGCGCACAAATGCCGGCTGTTTTGGTGGAAATAGGATATATCACAAATCCTGACGAGGCTGAAAGATTTGATAACCCAATCTTTAGGAATTTATTGGCTCGCGGTTTAGCGGATGCCGTCGATAGCTATTTTGAAAACAACTAAATGATAAAACAAGAATCTATAGAAATCCTAAAATCTAGACTTGACGTAGTTGATGTGATAGGCTCATATATAGAACTAAAAAAATCAGGCGCAGGAACATACAAAGCTTGTTGCCCTTTTCACACGGAAAAAACGGCTAGTTTTACGGTAAGCGCTTCAAAGCAGATTTATCACTGTTTTGGATGCAAAGCTAGCGGCGATGCGATAAAATTTGTCCAAGAGTATGAGAGATTAAGCTATCCTGAGACGCTAGAAAAATTAGCCGGTAGTTATGGCGTCAAGCTCGAATATACCGAGAGCCAAAAGAGTTTGACTACTGTTTTTAAAAAAATGAATGATTTTTTTCTATCCGAGTTTGCGGCAAATGAAACGGCAAAAGCGTATCTACAAAAAAGAGGCGTAAGCCTAAGTTCTTTTGAAGGTTTCGAGATTGGTTATGCACCGACTTCCAGGACACAAATAGAGTTTGCCCGCAAAAATATGCTGAGTATTGCAGAGCTTGTGGAGGCCGGAATATTTGGTGAGGAGGGCGGAAATATTTTTGCCCGTTTTGTGGAGCGAGTTATATTTCCTATCAAAAATCAAAACGGCGTAATAATAGGCTTTGGAGGTAGAACTCTTACGAACCACCCGGCAAAATACGTCAACTCTCCGCAGACAAAATATTTTAATAAATCAAAGACTTTTTACGCCCTAGAAAAAGCGAGAGATGAAGCTATAAAGCGCAGTAAGCTAATAATCGTCGAGGGTTATATGGATGCTCTTATGCTTCACCAGTACGGTTTCGCAAATGCAGTAGCGGTACTAGGTACGGCGCTAACCAAAGAACTTATTCCTACAATCAAAAAACTTAGGTGTGAAGTGATTTTGGCTTTTGATAGTGACAAGGCAGGCTTATCTGCGGCGGTCAAATCGTCTTTGGTATTGATGGAGCACGGTATCAGCGGCGGCGTAGCTATGTTTGACAAGGGTGAAGACCCTGCAGATATGTTGGTCGGCGGCAAACAAGAAGCGGTCGAAGACGTATTTGACAAGCCTATTGCATTTGGGAAATTTTTGATAGACCAGATAGCTCTCAGGTATGACCTTTCAAATCCTATGCAAAAACAATCGGCTTATGATGAGACGGTAGCGCTTCTCAAACAATTTTCTCCGGTGCTCCAAGACGAGTACAAACAATATGCGTGTGTCGTGCTAAAAATAGACCAATCACTATTTAAAAGTATCAGGGCAAAGAGAGAGTATACGATAACTATCGGTGGGACGTTTGATTTGGCGGAAGCTTCACTTATCAAGACGATTATCGAAAAGCCAAATTTTGCGGATATTTTGCTTGATCGTGTTTCAAAGGTTCTGTTCGCAAAACATCAGGATTTGCTGGAGGCGGCGTTGCTTGGAAAAGATGAGCCGAAACTAAATGAGCTATTGATGGATGAGAGTATCAAGGTGCTTGACGAGGAGCATTTCGTCTCTGACCTCAAAAAACTAACCGCACGCTATCTGGAGAGCGCAAAAAATATCATCCGTTCAAAGTCGGATTTGAGTAGTGAACAAAAAAGTTTTTGGCTCAGACGAATAAACGAACTGCAACTCGATTTTCGTGCAGGCAAATTTGTCACGATAGATGAAGAACTAGAAAAACTACTCTGATTTAACAGGCTCAAATATTCCTCTTTCCTTATCTTTTTTGATTTGTTTATGCGGTAAAACCAGTCCGTGCATCGATATATAAATACCGTCAGGCGGAGTTGAATTCAAAAATCCTATTGCGCTTGCTAGATTAAATATCGCTTCGTCTTTGCTGATAGAGTAAGGTCTCATTGAGCCGACGAATATCACTCTTTTTTGTAGATTCGGTATGGCTTCATCGATAAAAAGCGCGCTTTTATTCATCGTGTCCGTACCGTGTATGATTATGATATTTTGATTTTTGCTTGTAGATATTGTATCAGTCAACAAAATCCTATCGTCATCGGTAAAATAATTGCTGTCCTTGTGTATTATCGGTGTTATTTCACAATTTATATTGTCTCTAGCTAGTATGAGTATTTTACGAGCCGCACTTGCCGTCGCATCGACGTTGAATTCCCCCGTAATCTCATCGTAAACCTTGTCAAATGTACCGCCAGTGTTGATGATATGAAGTGTCATAGCTACTCTTTTTGATTTTAAAATTCTGCGGTGATTATATGTTAGGAAGTTGAAAGTTTTGTGTGAAAAGTGAAGGTTTTGGAAGATGCCAAGAGCCTTGCGGTTTGACAGTGCTTTACGAGGAGAGCCTTCTTCCTCTTATTATAGCCCACTGATTCTCAACTCGGCTAAGCTATGTGGTGATTTTATAAAATTAATGCTAAAACTTTATTGAATTAAATGTAGTGGAGAAACAAATGTTTGAAAATTTCACGAATCAATATCAGCTGTCCAAAACGCTCAGGTTTGAGCTAAGACCAGTTGGTCGGACGCTAGAATATATCGAACAAAAAGGGTTGACAGATCAGATTGATCCTGCGACTGGCTTTGTCAATCTGTTTGACACCAGATATACTAGCGTCGAAAAAGCAAAAGAGTTTTTTGGCAAATTCAAATCCATCTCGTACAACAAATCAAAAGGATATTTTGAGTTTGCATTTGACTACAATGACTTCACCACAAAAGCGTGGATGAATTTTGTACAGGAGTTGAGAAGATGAAGCACTTTATAAATAGTTATCAAATAAGTAAGACTTTGCGTTTTGGAGCTACGCTAAAAGAAGATGAAAAAAAATGCAAATCCCATAAAGAGCTTAAAGAGTTTGTGGATTCTTCATATGAAACCATGAAAAGTAGGACAATTATAGGTGAAAGCTTACAAGAAAAAAAGTTTGTCGAAAAATGTGAGTTATGCCACAACAAGATTTTAAAATTCTATGAAGCCTGGAAACAGGTCTATTATAGAGTAGATCAAATTGCACTTTATAAAGATTATTATCGTCAACTGAGTAAAAAAGCTAGATTTGATGCAGGCAAGCAAAATAGCCAGTTGATTACTCTTGCGTCATTGAGTGGCACATATCAAGGTGTAAAAATATCGCAATATATTATAAATTATTGGAAGGATAATCTTACTCGTCAGAGCCGTTTGTTAAAGGATTTTTTTCAACAGCTTAGCCAGTACAAAAGAGCTCTTGAAAATAGCGATAAAACACATACAAAACCAAATCTTATCAATTTTAACAAAACATTCATGGTGCTTGCCAATCTTGTTAATGAAGTTATTAACCCACTATCTGATGGAGCTATTGCATTTCCAAATATTAGTAAACTTGGGGAAGATGATGAACAAATAAGAGAGTTTGCACTTAATGACTACAGCGAGTTAGCTACATCCATAGATGAGTTAAAGAAAAGTATTGCAACCAATGGAGGGTATACCCCATTTGCCAGAGTAACACTCAATCACTATACCGCAGAACAAAAACCACATATTTTCAAAAATGATATTGATAGCAAAATTAGAGAGTTAAAGCTTATCGAGTTGGTAGGGCAATTAAAAGATAAATCGCCTGAGCAGATAGAGGAGTATTTTTTTCAACTTGATAAGTTTAAGACCTATCATGATGAAAAACAATCGGTTATACTTAGAACCCAATGCTTTAAATACAAGCCGATACCTTTTTTGGTCAAACACCAACTAGCAGAGTATATCGCCACACAAAAGAAGTGGAGTGAAGATGATGTCTTAAAAGTGCTAGATGCTATTGGGGCGATAAGAAGCCCCGCGTATGATTATGCGAAAAATAAAGATGAGTTTGATTTAAAAAACTACCCAATAAAAGTTGCGTTTGATTATGCTTGGGAACAGTTGGCAAATAGTGTTTATACAACCGTCACTTTTCCAGAAGAGATGTGTAGAGAGTTTCTTAATGCTATCTATGGGTGTGAGGTGAGAAAAGAGCCAGTCTTTAAATTTTATGCGGATTTGCTCTATATTAGACAAAATCTAGCTGTGCTTGAGCATAAAGATAATTTACCGTCTAATCCAGAGGAGGATATTTTAAAGATTGAGAAGACATTTGAAAACATAGAGTTGCCATATCAAATTAAAGATTTTGAGACTTATAAAAAGGATATTTTAGCGTGACGTTTGACACTAGCACTCCGCCTTGATGTCTAAAGGCGCATATAAATTTCTACTGTATGGTTTATTTTGCAGAAAAATCTCAATTTTTAAAGTGTCTAAGATTCAGGGTGAAGACCAGTTTGGGGATTCATCCATACTGAGTTTATAATGGATTTTGTAGTTTAGAATATACAAAACAAAATCAACCTGCAATCAAAATCGGTAGCAGGTTGATTTTTGAAGATTATTTGACCTCGATTTTTTTTGTTTCTTTTGGTGCGGCTTTTGGTACTACTATATCTAGTACGCCGTTTTCGCTTGAAGCATCGATAGAGTTTTGGTCTACATCGTCAGGGAGCGTGAAGCTTCGTTGGAACTTACCATAAAAGCTTTCTAGTTTATAGTAGTCCTTTTCTTTTATTTCATCTTTATGTTTTCTTTCCCCAGAGATAGTTAGTATATTGTCTTTTACGTCGATACTGATATCGCTTTTTGCTACACCAGGTAAGTCAGCATGTATATAATAAGCTTTTTCGTCCTCTCTAGTATTTACCGCAGGACTAAAACTAGAAACATTGACCGCTTCTTTTGACTCACTTGGGACGTATCCGAATCTTCTTTCAAACTCTCTAAACGGGTCAAGTCTTGTGATAAGCATTTTGAACTCCTTTAAGTTAGATTGATTTTTTAGCACTTTTTAGTATTGAAGCGCTGATGAAATGATACAATTTTAGCACTCTAATGTCAAGAGTGCTAAAAAATAGTTTTCAGAAGTCTAGGAGTTGGTATTTGAAAAGTTTGCTTTGATTAGTATTCTGGCTAGTTCTAGCGCTTTTGAACGATGGGAGAAGCTGTTTTTTATGCTTTCATCTATCTCGCCCAGTGTTAGTTCATAGCCGTACGGGATAAACATCGGGTCATACCCGAACCCTTTGTCCCCGATAGCCTCATCGATGACTTCACCGTGCATCCAGCCGTGAGTCGTCATAGTGCCTAGTTTTGACGTTATGGCTATGCAGGCGGTATAAAATGCAGATGTTCTTTGGATATTTGCAGATTTTAACTTGGCTATTAATGCTTGCAGATTTTGTTCGTCGCTTGCCCCGACTCCTGCATATCTGGCGCTGTATATTCCAGGTTCGCCTCCTAGTTCCGGCACGCTTATGCCGCTATCATCAGACATTACTATATAGTTATCGTTGTTGGATAGTTTGTCGAATACGGCTTGAGCTTTGATTAGTGCATTTGCTTGAAATGTTGAGCCGTCTTCGATAATATCGAACGGTTCGATGAGGTCGCTATATGCCATCACGTCAAAGTCGTTCATCATATCTTTTATCTCTCTTACCTTTCCTTTGTTTGACGTAGCTAGTATTATTTTCATCTGATTCCTTTTGATTTATCGGCGGTTGAATTTGATTTTGTCATGCTTGCGTTTTGTAGATAGGCGCAAAATTTCATACACAATAAAAAAAGATGCGCCGATACGTTTATCCAAACAAAAAACAAGAAAAGAGTAGCAAAAGAACCGTAAATCGTAAGGTATGATTTGGAATATAGCACATAGTAAACGAATATGCTTCTAAGACCCTCTATTAATATCGTAGCTACTATTGCGGCGGTTACGGCGTTTGTATAGCTAATATAGCGGTTTGGAATATATTTTAGTATCACAAAAGCAGACAAAAAAAGCTGAATAGGAAATATATCTATTGAAAGCTCGGCATCCAAGTAATGTACGGCTAAGAGCGCGCCTATCGGCAGATAGATGACAATGGCTATAACAAAAAAAAGTATCGTATAAAGCGTCACGGCTTTTAGTTTGTCTCTGTGCACACAGCCGAAAATTTTCTGAGCTATATTATCGTACATATGTAGGAAAACGTAATTTGTATAAATAGCGAAGATTAGCCCGATTATTCCTATTTCCTGATAGTTGTGCATAAAAGAGTTGATATACGCAGAAACCGAATTCTCATCAAACATAACGATATTATCGACCAAAAATTCTCTAAGCTTGCCAAAAAATTCGGCAAAAAACGGAAAAAACGAAGCGGCATAAAATCCCAACATCAAAAAAGGAATAATCGCAAAAATGATATTAAATGACAATGCGGCTGAGTAAATAGGTAACTCTTGATCAAATACAAAATTTACGGCTGATTTGATAAGTCCGGTATTGTTTTCTTTTTTCATGAGGCGCTATTATATGAGAATTAGGCTTCGGCATAAATTTGAAATTTTTTTATATTTTTTTATTTATTTATAGTGGTCTCTTAAACGTCTGTAATGCAAAAACTGTTACGATTCTAAACATATCGAAAAAAAATAGTGTTGAATTTTGTAACACTTAATCAGCTTTGCGTATGTTCTCCTGCTATGATTTGCAAAATTTAAACGACCGTTTTGACGGTAATGTTTAAATAATTTGTAGGTATATTTACCTCCATTTAATTTTACGCAAAAGGCAATGCTATGAGCCATTCAGACTTTGCTCATCCATATTTCGGAGCGTTTGTACTCCTGTTTCTTACTTTTGGCGCTTTTATAGCTACGACTAGCTTATCTAGGTTACTTGGTCGTTATCTAGCTAAAAAGGATACCGAAAAGCTAAAGCTCTCTATTTATGAGTGCGGACCTGAGGCAAATTTACAGCCGAACAAGATTTCGTCACAGTTTTATCTGTTTGGTCTCTTGTTTATTCTGTTTGATATAGAGATAATATTTATGTTTCCGTGGGCTATTGATTTCAAGGCGCTTGGAATGTTCGGTATGGTTGAGATGATTATATTCTTGACTCTGCTAACTATCGGTTTTGTTTACGCATGGAAAAAAGGAGCGCTTGCATGGCACAGCATAAAATAAACTATCTACAAAACGCGGGTTTGCCTGTAGCGCTGACGACTGCCGATAAGATTATCAACTGGGGTAGAAGTAACTCTCTTTGGGTGTTTACGTTTGGTCTTGCTTGTTGTGCTATTGAGATGATGGCTTCAGGAGCCGGAAGATACGATTTCGACCGTTTCGGTACGATTTTTAGAGCCAGTCCGAGACAAGCCGATGTTATGGTCGTCGCAGGAACGGTTACGAAGAAATATGCGCCGTTTATCAGAAGGCTATATGACCAAATGGCTGAGCCTAGATGGGTAATATCTATGGGTTCTTGTGCGAACACCGGCGGTATGTTCAATACTTACAGTACGGTTCAAGGTGTCGATAGAATTATTCCCGTAGACATTTATCTTCCCGGGTGCGCTCCTCGTCCTGAGACACTTCAATATGCAGTAATGGTATTACAACAACATATCAGAAAAAATAGTGCAAAACAAAACCCAATCAAAAAGAGGTTCGTATAATGAGACAATACGCCCCAAAAGACAATGTTCAAAAAAAAGCCTACTATACGGATAGATTTAGAGTCGCCGATAAACTTTCCGAAGATAGCGTAGAGACTTGTGCTGTTTCAACTGCCGAAGTCGTCGAACTATCAAAACACGTAGCTATCGAAAAAGCATATATCCAGAGAGGGCAATTGATAGTTATCGTAAGCGCATCGGATATAGTCGCAACTCTAAAGGTGTTAAAAGAAAACCTAGCATACAACCAACTAAGCGAAATGAGCGCTATCGATTATATTGCCCAAAGAGGCGGGTTTGAGATGTTCTACCAATTGCTCAGTATGTCAAAAGCAAAAAGAGTTAGGGTTAAATGTTTTGTAAAAGAGGGCGACAAAATAGAGAGCGTTTCGTCATTGTATAACTCGGCGAACTGGGCAGAGAGAGAAATGTACGATATGTTCGGAGTCGTCGTTAATAATCATCCTATGCTAAAAAGAATTATGATGCCTGATGATTGGGTCGGACATCCGCTCAGAAAAACTTATCCGTTGCAAGGCGATGAAAATGCGCAATGGTATGAAATTGATAAGATTTACGGCAAAGAAAACAGAGAGATAATGGGCGAAGAGTTAAGAGACGCCGCTTATATAGATAGATATGATACTCATAGATTTGCCAGAATAGGGAAAGAGGTCGGGTTTGGAATGCCTTATTCTGAAACTGAGACGCCTATACAGTATCAAGAGCACGATAGACCGATTTTGGTAGAAAAATTTGATCCTGCTGTTTCAACAGAAGCAAGCAGAGAAAGATAGGAGGAGCTTTTATGCAAGTAGCAAATAAACTAGCTCCATTTTTCGAGAATATCTCGTTTGATAGAGAAGACAACAAAATGGTGGTTAACTTCGGTCCAAACCACCCGTCCGCACACGGATTGCTTAACTTAATTCTTGAGCTTGACGGCGAACAGGTGATGAAAGCTACTCCAAATGTCGGATTTTTGCATCGTGGTATGGAGAAAATGGCTGAAAATATGACTTATAATGAGTTTTTGCCTACTACGGATAGGATGGATTATATAGCCGCAAGCGCAAATAACTATGCTTTTGCCTTGACGGTTGAAAAGCTCGTAGGTCTTGAAGTACCAAGAAGGGCTAAAGTTATCAGAACAATGCTTTTGGAGCTTAACAGAATCTGTTCTCACTTATTTTTCGTAGCAACTCATGCGCTTGATATTGGAGCAATGAGCGTCTTTTTGTATGCCTTCCGTGAGAGAGAGCATGCGATGGACTTGATAGAAGATTACTGTGGCGCTAGACTTACGCACTCATCCATCAGAATAGGCGGAGTGCCGCTTGATGTGACTGAAGCGTGGATGGCAAATACAAAAAAATTTATTGACGAACTAGATACGAATATCCAAACGTATGAAGGATTGCTTGATACAAATAGAATTTGGAGAATGAGGTTAGAGGGCGTCGGTATGCTTTCGCCTGAAATGGCATGCGACTGGGGGTGTTCCGGTATTATGCTAAGAGGTTCTGGGATTAAATGGGATATTAGAAAAGAGGAGCCGTATGAACTTTATGACGAGCTTGATTTTGATGTTCCGGTGGCTCATACGAACGATAGTTACGGAAGATATAAATGTTATATGCTTGAAATGAGAGAGTGCGTAAAAATTATCGACCAATGCCTTAACATGTATCCAAAAACGGAGAGTCAAATAATGGCTCATGCTCCTCAGTATGTGAGTGCGCCAAAAGAGCAGATAATGACTCAAAACTACTCATTGATGCAACATTTCGTGCTTGTTACGCAAGGTATGAGACCGCCTGTAGGCGAAGTTTATGTTGCGACGGAATCTCCGAAAGGGGAGCTAGGCTTCTTTCTAAGAAGTGAGGGCGAGCCTTATCCGTACAGGCTAAAAATAAGAGCTCCAAGTTTCTGGCATACCGGTATTCTCCAAGCTTGGCTTCCGGGGAGCTATTTGGCAGACGTTGTTACGATGATAGGTAGTTCAAATACAGTATTTGGGGAGGTCGATAGATAATGAAAAGGTTCGATCTAAGACATCTAAAATCTGATTTTTATACGAGAATGGTTGACATAATGTCAAAAGAGGTTGCAAAAGGCGAGGTTGCAATTTTTCTTTTTGAAGTTGGGGACTTCTCACCAGTGCAAAAAAGCGCCGATGTGATAAAAGAAAATGGCTATACGTTAATGAATTCGCTCAAGTTCAACGAAGTTGACTGGACGATAGTGGTCAAGAAGTAAGATGATAGATATAGTTTTCTCTACCTGGCAAGGAGAGTTAATCGACAACAGGGGTAAGTCTGAAGAGGAGAGAGTGCAGACTAAGCTTCATTTGCCTAACGATTATGACGGAGAAAGAAAAACAAAAGCTTTCATAGGTTGGAGCGGTATTGCAATTTTTGATGAAAATATCGATGTCGTGAGGCTTGCCGTCGAATATGCTAAAACATATCAAGTCTATTCTGAGGCATGCGGTAGATGTGCGCCTGGAAGATGGGGCGGTAGAATTCTATATGATACGCTTGATAAAATCGCTAGAGGCGAGGGTGAAAATAGTGATTTGGCACACCTAAAAGAGATTTGCGAGTCAATGAAACTGACAAGTAAATGTGAAATCGGCAAGACTGTTCCAAATCCTCTGCTTGATTTGGTGACTCATTTTGCTGATAAGTTTGAAGAGTTGATAGCGAAAAAGCAAAAATCGTCTGATTATGATAAGTCTGACATTGATTATAACGCTCAAGTAACCGCACCATGTATGGATGTATGTCCGGCTCATGTTGATATTCCGGCATATATAGAAGGTGTAAGAGATCTTAGATTTGATGAATCTCTTGCCGCTACGAGACAAACGATGCCTTTGGCTCATACTTGCGGTAGGGTTTGTCCCCATCCTTGCGAGAATGCCTGTAGAAGAACAAATCTTGATGAACCGATTTCTATTATGGCGCTTAAACGAATCGGTGCGGATTATGAGACTGATAGAGATATGGGATGGTTTCATCCTGCTGAGAAAAAAGCTCCGACAGGTAAAAAAGTAGCCGTTATAGGTGCGGGTCCGGCAGGACTTGCCGGTGCATATTATCTATGTCTTGAAGGCGTAGAGTGCGATGTATATGAAGAACTTCCGGTTCTAGGTGGCGAAGTTGCCGTCGGTGTTCCTGAATATAGGATGCCTATCGGAAAGTACAATAAGGACATTGAAGCGGTAAAGAGTGTCGGTGCAAATTTTATCACAAACACTAGAGTTACGGCTGATATGATGAGAGAGTTTGAAAAAACTTACGATGCGATTTTGGTTGCGACGGGCGCTAGACTTTCCAAGAAAATCAGAGCAAAAAACGAAAACACAAAACATGAAGGCTATTGGCCTGCAATTCCGTTTTTGGATGAAATTAATCTGTATGTCAAATACGGTATAGGAAAACCTGTTGATTTAACCGGCAAAACTGTTGTGTGTGTCGGAGGTGGATTTACGTCTATGGACGTTGTTAGGTGTTCTATTAGGGCAAATGCAAAAAGAGTCGTAATGCTCTACAGAAGAGACGAGAGAACTATTATCAACAATACATCATACGAAGAATATCATGAAGCCGTAGAAGAAGGCGTTGAATTTATTTTCTATAGTGCGATTGATGAGATATATGATGAAAATAACAAGATTTATAAACTTCTTGTGGATATGTATGAGCTTACTCCTGATCCAAACGGAGGCAAACCGCAACTGCTAAAAGCAGAAGGTAAAAGCTTTGAACTTGAGTGTGATATTTTGATACCTGCCGTATCGCAAGACGCTGATTTAAGTTTGCTACCTGAAGAGTGGGAGATAGCCAAGACAAGTTGGAATACGGTTTTGACCGATAGTAAAACTTATGCTACAAATAGGGAGAAAATCTTTGCCGCAGGCGATTGCGAGTATGGTCCTATGACAATAGTAAATGCCGTAGGTCAAGCCAAAAGAGCGGCAAGCGTTATGTCAAGATACCTTAGAGAAGGCAAGATTTATCGAACCGATAGCGAAATAATGGAAGACCATTTAAAACACTTAAAAGTCTATGACAAAAAAGAGAAGATTATGGGGTGGCTTGCTGGATTAAAACGAGAGCATAGCGAGATTTTGAATGTAGAGCTTCGAAAAACAAATAATCTAGAGGTTAATTTTGGACTGACTAGAGAGCAGGCAATCGACGAAGCTAATCGCTGTATGAGATGTTATTATATTGCAATGGCGGCGGTGTAGAATGGGTGAGATGAAAATATATATCGATAATATAGAAGTAATCGCCAAAAAAGGCGATACGATATTGACAGCCGCAAGAAGAGCAGGTGTTTATATTCCAACGCTTTGTTATCTTCAAAAATGCGAGCCTATTGCGTCTTGTAGACTTTGCGTTGTAGAAGTTGAAGGGCAAAACGGATTGATACTTTCATGCCAAACAAAAGCGGTTGACGGGTTGAAAGTTATAGTAAATAGCGAAAAGCTTCAAAGCGAAAGAACCAAAATTATGGAGCTTTATTGCGTAAACCACCCGCTTGAATGTGGCGTTTGCGACAAATCTGGTGAGTGTGATTTGCAAAACAAAACATTAGAATTCGGTGTAGACGCACAGAAATTTATGGCAAAAGAGCAAAAAAGAGAGATTCAAAATTGGCAATTTATACAGTACGACCCGTCTCTTTGTGTGCTTTGCGAAAAATGTGTACATGTGTGCAACGAAATTATCGGAGATGATGCGATTGCTATAAAATACGGCGGTTATAAATCTTCGATTATTCCAAAAAAATCAGATACGCTAGATTGTACGTTTTGTGCCGAATGCGTAGCGGTTTGTCCTGTTGGAGCTCTTGTTAGCAAGGACTTTAAATACAAATCAAACGCATGGGAGTTAAAAAAGACGCCAAGTTCATGCTCTCATTGTTCGTCTGCTTGCCATATCTATTATGAGACAAAACATAACGGTACTGAGAAAAAAGGTCGAAAAATTTACAGAGTTACAAATGATTTCGACTTTTCTACTCTTTGTCACAAGGGACGGTTTGATTTTGCTTTTGCAAATGACTCCGTAAGAGATGATAAAGCTTTTGAGTCTGCAAAAAATGCACTACGGATGGCAAAGGCTATAAGGTTCACAAGCAATATAACGAATGAAGAGGCGTTGATATTACAGAAATTAAAAGAGAAAACAGGCATAAAACTAATAAATAATGACGCTTTGTCGTATAAGAATTTTATTGACGCCTACTCAAAAGCTAGTGGAAATTTACATTATAGTGCCGACTTAACAAGTGTAAAAAATAGCGATTTTATCGTTGTGTTAGGCACAAAAATAGCAAATGATAATCCATTGGTTAGATACGCAATAAATGAAGCTTCTAAAAAGAAAAATGCCGAAGTCGTTTACGCTCACTCGATTGAGGATGCTTTGATGGCACCCGTTGTCACAAAATACATCAAATATGAGCCGGCAAGTGAAAATGGCGTAATGGCTATACTTGCAAATATGTTTGCAGATAAGGGATTGCTCAGAGATAGCGAAAAAGAGTATTTTGAAGAGATGGATTTGGGTTACGTTTCTTCTGAGTGTAGTTTTGATGAAGAAGAGCAGGAAGCTATCAAAAAATCAAGCAATAGAAAAACTTCACCAGTTTTGATTTTAGGTTCAGACTTGTTTTCTCATCCAAAAGCAATTGAGATTGCGAAGTTTGCAGGAGTCTTGGAGAGAAGTTCAAATTTTAAAATCTTGATTATACCTTCAATGACGAACACTCTTGGTGTGTCTCTGATTTGTGATATTGACGGTGAGAGCGACTACGGTTTTACCGTCGGTTACAATACTAGGGGCGACTATGAGCTATCATCATCCAAAGCTTCCGATGAGACAACGCTTGCGGTACCTGCACTAAATCAGCAAGAAGGAACGTTTACGAATATAGATAAAAGAGTTGTTCCTTTGAGTGTTGCTCTTGATTTTGACTGCTATTGTCTAAACGATTTGGTAAACGCTCTTGATATAGGATTTGATAAAAAATACACCGTCGAATATACGAGAGACCTTCCTGTTTCGAAAGGTTATATTAGTGTTGATTTTGATTCGTTAAATAACTGCTACTTGAATGACGGCAGAGAAAATAGGGGCTATATTTTAATACAAGCCAAAACAAAACCGGAGACTCAGAGTTTAGCCGAGATAGATTCTATAGGTGAGATGAACGGTGTTTTGGTTTATTGTTCAAATCCTCCTTTGGGTTTTAGTATGAGTTCAAAATATGGCGCCAAAAAAGCTTCTAATACGGATATAATTATTGGTTCAAAAGCTTTTATGGCGGCGGCTAAAGTTACAAATGGCGCAAATATCGAAATTGAAGCTGGGGGTAAAAAGCTTCAAAGAGAGTTTGTGTTGGATACGGCTATGAAGGGTACGATTGCTCTGCTTCAAGAGGGCGGCTTGGACGGTTACAAAATTTGCAAAGCAAAAATCATAAGTGTGGAAAGTTAGATGGGGAAAGTAAACTTTTTTATTGACGGCGTAAGCCTGATCGGCGATGATAGTGAGACGATACTAAATATTGCAAGGGCTCAGGATATTTTTATTCCTGCCATCTGCTATTTAAATAGATGTTCGGCTAGTCTAGCTTGCAGACTCTGTCTTGTAGAGGCTGACGGTAAGCAAGTTTTTGCGTGCAATGCAAAACCGAAAGAGGGTATGAATGTACTCACAAATACAGAAGAGGTAAAAGCTGAACGACGAGCGATAATGGAAGTTTATGACGTAAACCATCCGTTAGAGTGCGGCGTATGCGATAAGTCTGGAAGTTGTGAACTCCAAAACTATACTTTAGAAATGGGCGTAGACTCACAAAATTATAAAATAGCCGATTGCAATAGACCTATCAAAGATTGGGGACTTATCAAGTATGACTCCTCGTTATGTATAGTATGCGAAAGATGCGTAACAGTTTGCAAAGATATGATAGGAGACAACGCTTTAGCTACGGTACCTAGAGGCGGGTCTGAACTTGACAAAGAGTATAAAGAGACAATGCCGAAAAATGCATATACTATTTGGAACAAGATGAATAAAAGTATCATCGGTGCAAAAGCCGGGGATAGTTTAGACTGTACGATGTGCGGCGAGTGTATTTCGGTTTGCCCTGTCGGAGCTTTGACGTCTAGTAATTTTACTTACAAGTCGAATGCATGGGAGTTGACGCAAATCCCTAGCGCTTGCACACACTGTTCGTCGGCTTGCCATCTTTATTATGAAGTAAAACATACGGCAATAGAGAATAATGAACCAAAAATTTATCGTGTTACAAATGAATATAACTTTCAAACTCTTTGCGGCGCCGGAAGATTTGGTTTTGACTATGCAAACAAAGCTTTAAAAGATAAAAAAGCGTTTGTAGATGCCGTAGACGCTATTAAAAAAGCAAAAGCAATCAAGTTTAATAGCGCAATAACGAACGAAGAAGCATTGATGCTTCAGACTTTAAAAGAAAAACTTGGTGTTAAACTCATAAATAATGATGCCTTAAGATATTCAAAATTCCTAGAGGCATATAGGTTGGCAAGCGGAGAGAGTCTGTATGACGGCGATACAAAAGGGATACATGAGTCTAATTTTGTTGTGAGCGTCGGCTCTCATCTTAAAACTGATGCGCCGATGATTAGGTATGCGATGAACAATGCACTAACGGTGAACAAGGGCGCAGGATTATATTTGCATCCGGTTTTTGACTCTGTTGTCGGGGCTATGAGCAAGAATCTTCTAGCTTTGGTAAATAAAGCTGGTACGGAAGAGATTGTTATGTGGTTATTGCTTGATTTGTTTGCGGATAGGAGCAAGCTTCCTGCTGATTATGTTAGATTCCTTGAGGGTATGGATTATAAGTATACAAAAACCATAACCGAAAAAGTGAAGAAAAAAATTGAGGAAGTTATAACGGAGCAGATAACGGATGAAAATGGAGTGACAAGCGAAGTTCAAAAAACCGTATCAAAAGAAGTTGAAGAGACCGTATCAAAAGAAGTTGAAGTAAAAAGTTCTCATTTGCTTGAAAAAATAGGTCTTGAAGCTGATGTGGTAGAAAAAATTGAAGTACTTTATGCTAAAAAAGATAAACCTGTTTTGGTGTTAGGCTCAGACCTATATGCACATCCTAGAGCAAAACAGATAGCATCCTTAGCGGGAGCATTACGAACTGCGAGCGCTTTTAGTGTCGTCATTATCCCGTCTTCCACGAATACACTGGGCGTTTCTTTGATTTGTGATTTGGATGAGAGTTGTGACGGCTATATGGTCGGTTACAATGAATCTGCAGATTTTGTTCTCTCTTCCGTGTGTGATAAAGCAAACGAGTCCGGGCTTGCTATGCCTGCTCTAAATCAGCAGGAGGGTACTGTCGTATCGGTTGATAAAAAATTATCGGTCCTAAATGCCGCATTACCTTTTGGCGGGTATGAGTTAAATGATTTAATGAACGCTTTGGGCTGTGGCAAAGAAAATACTATAGATTGGACAAGGTCGCTTCCTGGTGAAAGAGGTTTTTCTAATGTATCGTTTGATGAACTGCCTAACTCATTTGCAAATGACGGCAGTCACAATATCGGCTACAAGTTATCAATAACCAAGAGGTCGGCTGATTTACCGGTAGCCGAGCCGTTGGATATGAGTGCGATTCTGGGAGGTACGGTTGCTTATGCTGCAAACCCGGTATTGCAGTTTAACGATTTTACTGCCAAGTGCGAACAGATAAGAACCGACCATGCCGTTTTAAACTGCTCTTCATATTTTGCAGAAGGACATGGATTTGCAAACGGTGAGACGGTTAGTGTGGGTTTTGGCGAAGAAAGTATTGAGCTAAAAGTAGAAGTTGACACTAAGCTAATAGGCTCTTTGGTGTTGATTCCGACTTTTGTGTCCGCAAGTAAAGCTTCAAAAGTTTTTGCGGACAAGTTTGTATTTCAAAGCGTCACAATTAGTAGGAAAGGTTAAAAATGGATAACACAACAATTTTAATAATCGAGACTCTAATAAAAGTCTTGGTAGTCGTTCTAGTCTTTTCTGCGCTAGGCGGCTTTACAACTTATGTCGAAAGAAAGGTTCTGGCGTTTATGCAAAGAAGACTAGGACCTATGCATGTTGGACCTTACGGGCTTTTACAAATAGCCGCCGACGGTATCAAGATGATAACAAAAGAGGATATTATTCCAACCGGCGCTCTTAGACCTACGTTTATTCTAGCTCCTGTCATAACTGCCGCTACGGCGTTTATAGCTATGGCGGCGGTACCGTTTTTGCCGGAGTTTACGATTGCGGGACATACGGTTAGACCAATTATCTCTGATGTCAATATAGGTGTACTATTTGTGATGTCGGTAATGGCTACAGGTATGTACGGACCATTATTTGCCGGCGTGTCGTCTAGAAATAAATGGGCGCTTTTGGGCGGAGCTAGGACGATGATTCAGATGCTTAGTTTTGAAGTCGTATCAGGATTTGCATTATTGGCACCTTTGATGTTGGTCGGCTCATTGTCGCTTATAGATATTAATAATTATCAAGCAGGCGGTATTTCACACTGGCTTATCTGGTATCAACCGGTTGCATTCGTACTGTTTGCCATAGCCGGATATGCAGAAACAAATAGAACACCTTTTGACCTTTTGGAACATGAAGCGGAGGTTGTATCAGGTTACGCTACCGAGTATAGCGGTATCAAGTGGGGCCTCTTTTTTATCGGTGAATATGCAAATATGTTCACGATTGCATTTTTGATTAGTATTATTTTCTTTGGCGGATTCAATCCGCTTGGCTTTATTCCTGGCGGTATAGCCGTTATATTAAAAGCGTCATTTTTTATATTCTTGTTTTTATGGGTTAGGGCGGCTTGGCCTCATGTTAGACCTGACCAGTTAATGTGGTTATGCTGGAAAGTTCTTATGCCATTGGCTGTTATAAACATAGTCGTTACCGGCTTTGCGATTTTAGGTTAAGGAGAGGCGATGAGCAAAAATATAGGAAGTTATAAAGATATTCATATAGAAGAGTATCCGACTTCGCCTCTGGCTAGATTTGCTAGAGTGGTCAAAAGAACATTGAGAATTGAGCTTTTTATAGGTCTTTGGATTGTTTTTAAAGAGATGGTTAAATTTGATATTCATACTGTGCAATATCCAAAGGAAAAATTACCTATAGGGCCTAGGTATAGAGCTGTTCATGAGCTTTTAAGATTGTTGGAAAGCGGCAATGAAAGATGTATCGGTTGTGGTCTTTGTGAAAAAATTTGCATAAGCAAATGTATTAGAATGGATACTTTTCAAGACGAGAACAGTAGAAAAGCTATCGGCGAGTATTCGATTAATCTCGGTCGTTGTATTTTCTGCGGATATTGCGCAGATGTTTGCCCGGAGCTTGCTATTGTTCATGGTCCAAGATACGAAAACGCAAGCGAACAAAGAGCTCACTTTGCTATAAAAGACGATATGTTGACACCGATTGACTTTTTGAAAGCTGGTAGACAAAAAGAATTTGAAGGGTTTGGTGCGATTAGTACCGACGCTGATAGTAAAATCAAGCAAACCCCGTTAGCTTATTAAGGATGGAAAATATGTTTGAAACTTTGGCTTTTTATGCTTTTGGCGGCTTGACGGCGGCGATGTTTTTGATTACTGTTACGAACAAAAACATCGTCTATTCGATGGCTTCTCTAGCGGCTGGGATGATATTTATCTCAGGCTTCTTCTTTTTACTAAACGCTGATTTTCTAGGTGTAGTACAAATCGTAGTTTATGCCGGAGCTGTTATGGCGCTTTATGCATTTGGTATGATGTTTTTTGATAGCTCAAAACCGTCAAACGAACATATTACTAGTAATAAATCTATTTTTGGACTATCTATCGGCGCCGCACTTTTAACCGTTGCTATGCTTTGTGTTCCGGTATCGGTTGAACATAGTTACAAAACATTGGACGGGGCAAAAAACCCTCAACAAGTAGGTATGGAGCTGTTTACAAATTATTTGCTTGCATTTGAAATGGCTTCTATTATGTTGCTTGTGGCGATGATTGCTGGTATTGTTCTTGCAGGAAAAAGAATGGATGATAGCTATACTACTACGGTCGACCATCACGATAGACATATCGAAGACTTGAAATTAAATCAAGAGCAAAGGGCGTAAATTATGGAAGTAACTTTAAATCATTATTTGCTTTTGGCGGCTCTACTTTTTATGATAGGGCTTTTTGGTGTTATTAGAAGAAAAAATCTTTTGATGCTTTTTTTTGCGAGTGAAATCTTGTTAAATGCGGCAAATGTAGCGCTTGCGGCTATTTCATATTATACAAACAATATTCAAGGTCAGATTATGGCTTTTTTCATTATCGCTATTGCCGCTAGTGAGGTTGCCGTAGGACTTGGATTCTTGATATTAATGTACAAGCGAATGAATTCGGTAGATCTAGACAATCTACAGATTATGAAAGGGTAGGAAGGTCTATGGAAAAAATATTGCTTATAGCTCTTTTTGCTCCGCTAGCAGGCTCGGTGTTTGCGGCGCTTTTTGGGGAAAACAAAAAAACTTTGGTTGCCGGTGTTATACCGTCTTTATTTTTGGTAATCGGCACTGCTTGCTCGCTATATTTATTAACCGTAGTGATGAGCGGTACCGTCGTAAAAGCAACGCTATTTGAGTGGATTGCGGCAGGAAACGTATCTATTGATTTTGGTTTTGTAGCTGACCAGATTTCGGTGGTTATGATGTGCGTAGTTACAATTGTATCTACAATGGTTCATATATATTCAATCGGATATATGTCACACGATGAAGGATTTAATAGATTTTTTAGCTACCTATCGCTATTTGTTTTTTCTATGATGGTTCTTGTAATGTCTGATAATTTTGCCGGTTTGTTTATAGGCTGGGAGGGTGTCGGTCTTTGTTCTTGGCTTCTTATCGGCTTTTGGTATAAAAAACCTTTTGCTACATGGGCGGCAAACGAAGCGTTTATTATGAACAGGATTGCAGACCTTGCTATGCTTATGGGAATGGCTCTGTTGTTTTGGAATATTGGAAGTTTGAAATATGACATCGTATTTGCTCATGCAAAACTCGTAGACGCTCACACCCTAACGATTGCGGCGGCGCTTTTATTTATAGGTGCTATGGGAAAATCAGCACAATTTCCATTTCATACTTGGCTTGCAGATGCGATGGAGGGTCCTACTCCGGTCTCAGCTTTGATCCATGCGGCTACGATGGTTACCGCTGGTGTTTATTTAGTGATTCGCGCTCATGATATTTTTATACTTACGGCTGATGTAAGCTATTTTATAGCTTGCCTAGGTACTTTTGTTGCGGCATTTGCGGCAACCATGGGCTTGGTAAATCGTGATTTAAAAAGAATTATCGCGTATTCGACGCTTTCTCAGCTAGGTTATATGTTTGTTGCGGCAGGTATCGGAGCGTATTGGGTTGCACTTTTCCATCTTATGACCCATGCATTTTTTAAAGCATTGTTGTTTCTTGGCGCCGGTAATGTTATGCACGCGATGCACGATGAGCTTGACATCAAAAAAATGGGCGGTCTTTACAAAGTGATGAAGCCGACCGCAATAATGATGATACTTGCATCGATTGCGCTTGCAGGTATCTATCCGTTTGCCGGATTTTTCTCAAAAGATAAAATTTTAGAAGTTGCGTTTGCAACCGACCATAAAGTACTATGGTTATCCTTGTTGGCTACTGCCGGGTTAACTGCATTTTATGGGTTTAGACTTATAATGCTTGTATTTTTTGGAAAAGAAAATTATAAAGAGTTTTTTCCTAAACTTCATCCGCATGAAGCATATCCGTATATGCTATATGCAATGGCTCCGCTTGCTGTTTTGGCCGTAATTGCCGGATTCTTTGAGGAGTCACTAATAGCTTTGCTTGAAAAAGCGATGCCTATTTTTGAGCCGCACATTAGCTCCGGTGAATTTTTTATGCTAATCGGAGTTACTACTACCTTGGTTGTAAGCGCTATCGCATTTACGATTTATAAATATTCCAAAGGCGGTTTTAGTCCTTCATTGGAAAATAGCACAATATATAAATTACTATTTAATCAATACTATATACCGGAGCTGTATGATAGATTTTTAGTAAAACCGTACACGAGAATGAGTGATTTTGCTTGGAAGCAAATTGACCTAAAAATAATAGACGTCGTTGTAGATTCAATAGCAAGAACCATCTATAGCAGTGGTGAAAAATCAAGAGACTCAGTTCAAAGCGGTAATCTATCCAAAATGCTCAGATGGATGGTTGCCGGTTTAATTGTGCTTTTGGCATTTGCTTTTTTATATAGCATAGCGGTAAGTTAAGGAGAGATGATGAGCAATATTTTGACCACTTTGCTTTTGTTTCCGGTTGCCGCCGGACTCTTAGGCGCTTTCGTATCAAAAGAAAACATAAGAGCGTATGGTATAAGTGCTACGGCGATTGAGTTTTTGATCTCTGTTTTTGCATTTTTGCAATACAATCCAAATACGCCACAGTTTCAATTTGTAGAAAAAATTCCTTTGATACCTGATTTTGGTATTAATTATTTTGTCGGAATTGACGGATTTTCCATATACCTATTACTACTTTCGACGTTCATGACGTTTATTGTCATGGTTGCGTTGGAAGAGCTTAGAAATATCAAGAATATGATAATAACATTGCTGTTTATGGAAGTTACCATGGTCGGTTTCTTTATAGCATTGGATGCCATTATGTTTTATATTTTCTTTGAACTTTCTTTGGTTCCTATGCTCTATATTATAGGCGCTTGGGGTGCGCAAAAGAGAATCTATGCGGCTATAAAATTTTTCCTATATACATTTACCGGTTCAGTTATTATGCTACTAGGCGTTATCTATCTTGGGAATGCATTTCATGCGGCTACCGGAGTATGGAGCTTTTCTATACTTGACTGGCATATGCTTGTTATTCCGTTTAATATCCAAGCATGGTTATTTTTGGCATTTTTTATCGGTTTTGCGGTTAAAGTTCCAATGTTTCCTTTCCATACATGGTTGCCTTACGCTCACGGTCAAGCGCCGACGGTCGGTTCTGTACTACTTGCCGCAGTACTGCTGAAAATGGGTACATACGGCTTTTTGAGATTCAACTTACCTATTACTCCTGATGCTAGTATTTATTTTATTATGCCTGTTGCCGCAATAGCGATTATCATGGTTATTTATACGGCTATGATTGCGTTTGCGCAAGAAGATATAAAACAGGTCATTGCATATAGTTCGATTTCGCATATGGGCGTTATAGTTTTGGGTACTTTTGCTATGAATGTTGAGGGAATTGCAGGTTCAATCTTTTTGATGATTAGTCACGGTATTGTTTCAGGCGCTCTGTTCATGCTCGTGGGTGTCATATATGAACGAATGCATACTAAAAATATGAGTGAGTTCGGCGGTATAGCAACGAGTATGCCAAAGTACGCAACTATTTTCGGTATCGTATTGATGGGCTCAGTAGGATTACCGCTTACAATAGGTTTCGTCGGAGAGTTTTTGAGTTTGGTAGGCTTTTTTAGAGTTTCGCCTTGGGTTACTGCGCTTGCTGGAACTACTATTATTTTGGGCGCTGTTTATATGTTAAATATATTTAGAAGGTCATTTTTCGGCGCTACAAATGAAAAAACTGCAAAACTAAGAGATCTTATGCCTAGGGAGTTGGCTGGACTTATTCCGCTAGTCGTCTTGGTAATCGTTTTGGGTGTATATCCGAAACCGATTCTGCTTCCTGCAGAAAAAAGCGCCGGAATGTTGTTGGAGCTTATGTATAAAAAATCAATAATGCCTGAATCTAAAGAGAAATTGATGAAGTTTAACACAATTAACGGAGGCAAACAATGATGCCTATTACTGTGGATTTTGCGGCATTAAATTTGCCTAGCCTAGCGCCTGTTTTTATAACGCTTATCGGCGCGCTTTTTTTACTTGTGGTCGATCTAATAAAGCCGATAGGTAAAGTTGCAAATATTATGCTGACTATGGCTATTACGGCCTTTGCCTTATTTACCGTTCTAGGCATGGGCATAGGACAAAAAGGGTATTTTGGGTTGTTTCTGGTTGACGGCGTTTCTGTTTTGTCTCAGGCTATCATACTTCTAGCGTCTACGATGTTTATTCCTCTTGGGTTGACGTCAAAAAGATTCCATGAATTTGAGATGCCGGAGTTTTACTCGCTATTTTTATTTGTCGTAGCTGGATTTCAGGTAATGGTTTCTACTACAAATATGGCTTTGATCTTTGTGGGTCTTGAAACTGCTTCGTTGGCTCTATATACGCTAATAGCTATGCACAATAGAGATAGGTCGATGGAGGGCGCTATTAAGTACTTTACGATGGGTTCTTTAGCGGCTGGATTTTTAGCCTTCGGTACGGCTCTATTTTACTTGGTCGGCGGCTCTTTGGATATTAGCGTAGGTCTTGCAAATATAGAGAAGTCGGGCGTTGCAAATTACGGAATTTTGCTTGTAAGCTTAGCCTTTATGTTGGCGGCATTTGCTTTCAAACTTTCGATTGTGCCTTTTCATACGTGGACACCTGATGTTTATGAGGGCGCAAGTGCTCCGCTTGCCGGATATATGTCTATAGTTCCTAAGATGGCAGGTTTGGTTGTTATGATCAGGCTTTTTGAAACGCTAGTTCAAATGGATGTCGTCTGGGTTAGGGATATGCTTATAATTGCGGCGGTAGCCACAATGACTATCGGTAATATTTTAGCGCTTGTTCAAGAGTCGGTTAAAAGAATGCTTGCATTTAGTTCGATTTCACATTCAGGATTCGTTCTCGTGGCTATATTGGTTGGTACGACAGAATCAAATTCAGCGCTATTTTTATACTGGACGATATTTGCTTTCGCAAATTTAGGAGCATTTTCTATGCTATGGATTTCAAGGCATAAAAATAAAATTTTCCATAGCAGGTTTGATCATCCTTACACAAAATTTAGCGGAATGGTCTATCTATCTCCTGTGGGTGCAATTTGTATGGCGATATTTATGTTATCTCTCGCAGGTGTTCCGCCTTTTGGACTTTTTTGGGGAAAATTCTTTCTTATTAGCTCGGTTGTGGCGGAAGGATATGTTGTACTAGCGCTTATAATGCTACTAAACAGCGCTATTGCAGTTTACTATTATGTAAAACTAATCGTATATATGTTCTTAAGAGATCCTTCACAAAATGATAGGACGCTATATTACAACAATATTACTCCCGTATTTAAGTTTATTATAGGCGTGGCGGCACTGTTTTCGGTATTCGCGATGGCTAACGTAGATTGGTTGCTTAAATTTATTTACGGGTATCTTCAGCTTAGTGGGTTTTAATAAAACTGGTTTTTGCCAGTTTTAGCCCCGTTTTTATACAATATTACTCTAATCTTAAAATTTAAGTGAGTTACTTATGAATATCAGTATAGTTACAAAGCATTTCGAATTAACGGATGCAATAAAAGAGCATGTTGAAAAAGCAGTGGGACATGCGGATAAATACCATTTAGATATTCTAGGGGTTAAGGTTATAGCATCATCCCATGAAAAGCACAATAAAGGTTTTGAGGTCGAGATAATTTTCCAAATGGCCGGTAAAGATAGCGTGATCATTAGACAGTTTGATAAAGATTTATATTCATGCGTTGATAAAGCTATGAATAGGGCAAATAATGCACTAAGCCGCCATCATGACAAAGTTAAAAGTCACAAAAATACAAAAAAACAAGATGTGCCGATGGTCTTTGCAGAGCAGGATGACATAGATGATGACATCGTGCCTGCCGAACTTGATATAGATAAGCCGGTTGATATTGATGAGGCTATGATCGTCTTTAAACAGTCAGGCTCTATGTTTATAGTATTTGAAGATACAAAAAATACAACTCGTGTAATGTATAGAAGAAAAGACGGAAAAGTCGGATTGTATTAATTTTCCTATGGAAAATAGACTGCTTTGCGGGAATCTCTCATTAAGGGGGGATTCTGCCGAGGCAAAAAGAGTTGAAGTATTAAACTATTTTCTAAAAACCTACGAAATTTACGAATTACTGTTTGAAATCCTAAAAAACGATTCTGCATTTTATGAACAGCCCGAGAAACTTAGACATCCATTAATATTCTACTTTGGACATACGGCGGCTTTTTATATAAACAAACTTACATTGGCCAAAAAAACTTCTCGTATAAATGAACGGTTTGAATCTATCTTTGCGATAGGTGTGGATGAGATGAGCTGGGATGATTTAGACGGCAAAAATTATAATTGGCCTAGTGTCGACGAAGCGAGGGAATATAGGCGATTAGTAAGGGAAAGAGTTACTCTATTTATTCAGACTGAGCCGATTTCTTTACCTATAGGGTGGGATGATCCTTTTTGGATTATTTTAATGGGTATAGAGCATGAAAGAATACACCTTGAGACTTCAAGTGTGCTAATTCGTCAACTTGATATTTCATTTATCAAAGAACATTCGTTATTTAAAATTTGTGCCGAGAATGGTAAGGCGCCACAAAATGAAATGTTAAAAGTTTTAGGCGGCGAAGTTATTCTGGGTAAAAATTTTAGTGACGATTATTACGGTTGGGATAATGAATACGGTGTACAACAAGCTAAATTAGAAAGTTTTGAGGCTTCAAAATATTTGGTATCAAATGGCGAATTCTTAGAATTTGTGGAAGATAACGGTTATGATAAGGATGAGTTTTGGGAAGCTGAAGGGCTATCTTGGAAGAAGTTTGCAGGTGCAAAATTTCCCGTATTTTGGATCGTAGATAAAGAAAGTATTAGGTATCGAGCATTAACAAAAATTATTGAAATGCCTTTTGATTGGCCGGTTGATGTTAATTATCATGAAGCAAAAGCTTTTTGCAATTGGAAGAGTAAGAAAACCGGAAAGAATATAAGACTTCCAAGTGAAAGCGAATGGAATAGGTTGTATGAGTATTGCAAACTAACTGACGATAATAAGTGGCAAACACATGCAAATGCCAATATAAACTTGGAGCATTTTGCTTCATCTTGCCCCGTAAATAAATTTTTACACGGTGGTTTTTATGACATTATAGGCAATATTTGGCAGTGGAGTGAGACGCCTATTTACGGCTTTGACGGATTTAAAACACATCCGATTTACGATGACTTTTCTACGCCTACGTTCGATGATAGACATAATATTATGCTAGGCGGTTCATTTATCTCGACCGGCAATGAGACGCTGAAATCTTCTAGGTATGCTTTTAGACGCCATTTTTTTCAACATGCGGGATTTAGATATGTTGATAGTAGGAATAGCTTGGAAAATACAAATTCCATATATGAGACGGACGAGCTAATTTCACAATATTTAGAGTTTCACTATGGAGATGAGTACTTTGGTGTATCAAACTTTCATAAAAAGGTTGCCGAAGTAGCTATTGGCGTTAGTGAACAGACAGCTCAAAAAAGGGCGCTTGATATCGGGTGTTCAGTCGGTAGAGTGTCTTTTGAATTGGCAAGAGTTTTTGATGAGGTTGTCGGGCTGGATTTTTCGGCTAGATTTATACGATGTGGAGATCATTTAAAACGGTTTGGTGAGTTTAAGTACAAAATAAAAACCGAAGGTGACTTGCTTGAGGAAAGAGATATTCAAGTAAAAGAAATAGGTATTTCGGAAGAGCAAATGGCGTCCGTAGTATTTCTGCAGGGGGATGCTTGCAATTTAAAACCTCATTTAAGAGATTTTGATTTGATTGTGGCGGCTAATCTGATTGATAGGCTATATGACCCGATAAAATTTCTTACGCATATACATACACGACTAAATAAAGGCGGAATATTAATTCTGTCGTCTCCATATAGTTGGGACGAGTTGTATACAAAACGCGATTTATGGCTAACTTCAAATTCTAAAAAGTCATTAGGAAAAATAAGAGAGATTTTAGAACCTAATTTTGACGAAATTTACGAACCTATGGAAATAGAGTTTGTAATTAGAGAGAGCTCTAGAAAATTTCAACATACAATTTCAGAGTTGACGATATGGCAAAAAAAATGACATTTCTTGATAGAAGGCAGAGCGGTTCGCTCAAATGGGACGGTTACTCTGAGATTTTTCATCGCGATGATTTACTGCCTCTTTGGGTTGCGGATATGGATTTTGAGGTCTGCAAACCGATACAAGAAGCTATAAACCGAAGGCAAAAACATTCACTTTACGGTTATCCGGTTGTGGATACTCTATTTTATGAAGCAATTATTTATTGGCATAAAGCAAGATATAATACTTTGATTAAAAAAGAGTGGATAATTCCGCTAAACGGTGTAGCCTCGGCAATTTTTGCCGCCCTTGAGGCTGTCAGCCAAACAAACGATCCGGTTATGATTTTTACTCCGGTGTATGGACCTTTTTTTTCTATTCCAAGAACAATGGGAAGAAAGCTAATAGAGTTTGATTTTAGCATTTCAAACGACGGATATTTTTTGGATTTTGAATATTTAGAAAATGAACTAGAAAGGCAAAAGCCAAAAGCTCTAATTTTTTGCCACCCTCATAATCCAATCGGTAAAGTTTGGACTCGTAATGAACTAGAAAAATTATCGTTGCTATGTGAAAAACATGGTTGTTGTATTATATCTGATGAGATACATTCCGATATTATGTATGACGGTATCATTCATACCCCTTTTTATGACATAAAGAATAATTTTTTTATCTCACTGTATGCTCCAACCAAAAGTTTTAATATTCCGGGATTAAATATTGCGTATGCCGTAGTTGATTTAGAGTCCGTGAGGGAAAAATTTCACCGTTTTGCTCAAAATATGCATATTACACTACCTGGCTCGTTTGGTCTTGAGGCATTAAAAGCCGCCTATTTTAACGGTGAAGAGTGGCTGGAAGATTTATTAAAACAACTCCGGCAAAACAGAAAAATAGTGTGTAATTTTTTTGAGTTTACCGATTATGCGAAGTTTTATAAGCCATCGGCTACATATCTTGGTTGGATTGATTTTTCACCTAGCAAATATGATGCAAAATCAATTAAGCGTAAACTCTTGGACGAAGCGAAAGTTGGTTTAAGCGGAGGGGATTTCTTCTTTGGCGGAAAACCTTCAACATTCCATAGAATAAATTTTGCCACAAGTCCGGAGATTTTAAAAATAGCGCTTGAAAAAATAAAAAATTCTTTTACCAATTGAAATTTTAAAAATATAGGAGTATAGTTACTATTGTATTTGAAAAATTGATAAAAGGAGCAAAAGATGTTCAAAAAAATTCTTATTTCAACTATTTTAGCGGCTTCACTTTTTGCAGGCGAGTATGATCTAGATATGTCTCATTCCGGTGTCGGATTTAGTATTAAACATCTTATGATTAGCAACGTAAAAGGTAAATTCAAAAATTTTAACGGTACTTTTTCATTTGATGAGAAAAAAAATATTATTCAAAAATTAGAAGGAACGGTTGAGGTTGGAAGTATTGATACCGAAATACAAAAGAGAGACGAACATTTAAAAAGCAGCGACTTCTTTGATGCGGCAAAGTTTCCAAAAATGAAGCTTGTAATGACGAAGTATATTCCAGGTAAAAAACCGAAATTGGTTGCCGATTTGACTATAAAAAATGTAACCAAATCCGTAACTTTTGATGTCGATATGGGAGGGTATGCCGAAGATCCAAACGGAAATGAAAAAGTAGGATTTTCTCTAAACGGCGTAATTAATAGAAAGGATTTCGGACTAAATTGGAATAAGGCTATGGAAACGGGCGGTTTTGTAGTCGGGGATGAGGTAAAAATATCTATAGACCTAGAGGGCAACAAAAAATAGTCTTTCATACCCGAACCGCTTTGGTTTGGGTCTTGATTCAAAATTGCAAACAAAACTTAGCTAAAATTCTCCAAAAAACAATCGAAGAACAATATGAAATCACTAGACGATATTAAAATAGCCAAAAATAGTCAAAAACTAACCGTAATAACAGCGTATGATGCGCTTTTTGCCAGACTTATGGAGCCGTATGCCGATATGATTTTGGTTGGAGACAGTCTAAATATGAGTTTTGGCGGCAAAAACGACACGCTTGATATTACGATGGATGAGATGATTTATCATGCGAAAGCTGTTAGACGTGGCGCGCCGAAAAGTTTTATTATTCTTGATATGCCGTTCGGTAGTGAAGTAGACGAAAAAACTGCGATTACAAATGCCGTTAGAGCATATAAAGAGGCTGGAGTTGACGCCGTTAAACTAGAAGGCGGTATCGAAAAAGCCCATATAGTAAAAGCATTGACTCAAAATAAAATAGCAGTAATGGGGCATATCGGACTTCAGCCTCAATGCGTCAGAAAAGACGGAGGATATAAAGTCAAGGGTAGAACTCACGATGATGCAAATAGGTTATTTGAAGACGCTAAAGCTATTGAAGCGTCCGGCGCTTTTGCAATAGTAATTGAGGGCGTAAAAAGTGAGGTTGCACAATCAATAACAAAAGATTTGTTAATTCCTACTATCGGTATTGGAGCGGGCGAGGCTACCGACGGACAAGTGCTCGTTTGGTCTGATATGCTTGGATTTTTTGAGGAATTTACGCCAAAATTTGTCAGAAAATATATGGATGGCGCCGGATTAGCAAAAAAAGCATTTGAGGGTTTTTCAGCCGATATTAAGAACGGTTTATTCCCCAGTAAGACAGAGAGCTACTAGATGGAGAGGTTTGTAGAGGTTGAACGCTTTGAGTATGAAAATGAGTATGAGCAAAGCTTAAGACCATCTATTTGGGATGAGTACATCGGACAAGAAAAAATAAAGAAATTGTTGGAAGTTGCTATAGAGGCGTCAAAGATGAGGGGAGAGTGTATTGACCATACTCTTTTTTTTGGTCCTCCTGGTCTTGGCAAGACGACGATGGCTAATCTTATTTCAAAAAGAATGGAAGCGAATTTAAAAGTAACTGCCGCGCCGATGATAGAAAAATCAGGTGATTTAGCCGCACTTTTAACTAATCTATCGGAGGGAGATATACTATTTATCGATGAAATTCATAGACTTAGCTCTTCCGTGGAAGAGATTCTTTATTCCGCTATGGAAGATTTTAGGCTTGATATTATCATAGGTTCAGGTCCTGCGGCGCAAACCGTAAAGATTGACCTGCCACGCTTCACTCTTGTAGGTGCGACGACTCGCGCCGGTTCACTAAGTTCGCCGCTTAGGGATAGATTCGGTATGCATTTTCGGGTTCAGTTTTACGAACCTGAAGAATTGGCAAAGATAGTTAAAAATGCCGCTGTAAAACTAAATAAACCGTGCGAAGATAAAGCTTCGTTTGAAATAGCAAAACGCTCTCGCGGTACACCTAGAATTGCGCTTAGGCTTTTAAAAAGGGTTAGGGATTTTGCGGAAGTTAATAATGAAAAAACCATACAAAACAATACTGCCATGAATGCTTTGGAGCAACTAGGCGTAAATCAATTAGGTTTTGATGAGATGGATATTAAATTACTCTCGCTCTTGGCTCAATCTTCGGGAAGAGCGCTTGGGCTTAATACTATTTCAGCCGCATTAAACGAGGATAGCGATACGATAGAGGACGTATTTGAGCCTTATTTATTGGCAAATGGGTACCTCGAGAGAACTCCTAGAGGAAGGGTTGCTACTAAAAAAACTTTTGACGCTCTTGGAATTGTACAAGACGAGAAAAAAACATTGTTGAATTTGGACTAAAATGATAAAACCTGTAACATTTTTGAACGTTCTTTTTGTGATAGTACTATATTTGATAGGCGTGGTATATAGGTCGTTTTTGCTCAGTATCGTCATTGCCGCTCTTTTGACGATTGCGACATCAAAGAGCTATTCGTTTTTACTTAAAAAATTAAGAAGCCCCGTAGCCGTATCGTCTATACTGACAACCGCATTGGCTCTTATATTATTTGGTCCTATGCTTTATTTTTTAGTTCAGATCGTTATTCATGTAAATGGATTTAACCCGATGTTTTTCGAAAAAATTAGAATCTTATTTGTACAAAATATAGCTATTTTAAATATGGACGAGAACTTAAAAAATCTAATAGTAAATTTTATGTACAACCTAAAATACGATTTTTATATTGAAAAAATAAACGGTTTCTTGTCTCGCGTAGGGCAAGACAGCCTTCAATTTTTTGCGAATGTCGTTACGATATTGATATTTTATTTTTTTGCAAACCTGTATGGGCGAAAAATCTTAGGCTTTATAAAAAGAGTATTACCGTTAAAGTCAACCGATTCCGAACAGATATTCGGTGAAGTATCGCAAGTGATGAGCGTAGTTATGTATTCTACATTGCTAAATGCCATTTTACAGGGAGTTTTATTCTCCTTTGTTATGCTTTATATAGGGTATGACGCTATTTTTTGGGGAATTGCTTTTAGCTTTAGTTCGCTAATTCCAATTATAGGCGCACTGCTACTTTGGTTACCTATTTCGTTATATGAGTTTTCGTTAGGACATACATTTATTGCAGTTTTGGTTGCCGGTTATACCGTGTTTACTATTTCTATCGTGGCTGATACTTTTATTAAACCTTTGATTATCGATTTTATTAACAAAAAAGTATCCAGAACAAAAACAGATATAAATTCTTTATTGATATTTTTTTCAGTTATTGCGGGGATGAGTGCTTTTGGTTTCTGGGGAATTATTTTGGGTCCAGCCGCCACGGCTCTTTTTATTTCGATTTTAAAAATATACGATAAGTTAAAAATTGAAGAAGAATTAGCCAATAGAAGGGCGCAGAAACTAGAGAGCGAGTCTGAACAAAAGTAGTTCCTATACCGTTGTCGTCAAAAAGTCGATAGCGCTTAAAATTCTAGTTTTGTTGTGCGACTTTAGCGTAAGTTGAAAAGGTGCAAAATAATCAAAATAGACTTAAACCGAAGCGCTCATTTTTAGCTCCCTTTAAGTATAATAGGCATCGATTTATCTATACTCTTTCAAGGTCTATTATGGATTTTCTTTCCCTTGCAAAAAAATACTCTACACCGCTATATATTTACGATTTTGACCATTTTTCAATTCAGTATGAAAAGTTAAAAACAGCTTTTAACGGGAGAAAAAGCCTACTTTGTTACGCTGTAAAAACCAACTCAAATCTTTCGGTCGTCAAGCATTTTGCGTCTCTTGGCTCTGGGGCTGATTGTGTATCAATCGGTGAGGTAAAAAGGGCTCTTTTGGCGGGAGTTAAAAAATACAAAATAATATTTTCCGGTGTTGGCAAAAGTGACGATGAGATACGCGAAGCGTTGAATCTTGATATTTTATTTATAAATCTAGAAAGTTTTGCCGAAATGGAGCGAGTTGAGACTATTGCAAAAGAACTTGGTTTGAAGGCAAGAATTTCTGTTAGAGTAAATCCAAATATTGACCCTAAGACACACCCTTATATTTCTACTGGGCTTAATGAAAATAAATTTGGCGTAGATATTGATAATGCTAGGAAGATATATCTGCATGCTAAGACAAGCGATAGCTTGGAACCGATAGGGATTCATTTCCACATAGGCTCACAACTTACGGAACTTGAGCCAATCAAGGAAGCTAGCCAGATTGTCGCTGATTTTGCTAGAGAGCTTATTTGTGCCAAAATAGATCTTAAGTTCTTTGATATAGGAGGCGGGCTTGGGATTAAATATTTTGACGAAATTCCTATTGAGCCGTATGATTATGCACAGGCTATTCTATCGACTATGAGTGGGCTTGATATGACTATCGTATGTGAGCCCGGCAGATTTTTAGTCGGAAACGGCGGATATTTTTTAACCAAAATACTTTATGAAAAAATTACGGGAACAAAACGTTTTGTAGTTGTTGACGGCGGGATGAACGACCTTATACGTCCAACACTTTATGATGCGTTTCACGGTGTCGAGGTTGTCGGTAAAACAGGTGAAAAAACAAATGCCGACATCGTAGGACCTATTTGTGAAAGCGGCGACTTCTTTGCAAAGGATGAACCTATGGTAAAAACAGAACACGGCGATTTACTGGTAATCCACAGTGCCGGAGCATACGGTTTTTCGATGAGCAGTAATTATAATACAAGGGGTAGGGCGTGCGAGATAGCCGTGGAAGACGGGCAAGACAGGATTATCAGGCGCAGAGAGACATTTGATGATGTTGTAGCTTTGGAGAGGGAGTATTTGGACTGATGTACTTTATTGACGTTCAGGGTACGCTTATTGATGATATTGACAGAAAACCGATCAAAGGGGCGGTTGAGTTTGTCAATTCACTAAAAAATAGCGGTATTCCATTTGTCCTAATTACGAACAATACCAAATATTCTACCGTTGATTTTATGTCATATTTAAGGGGGCTTGGATTTAGATTTGACGATAAGGAATACTTGGATCCTTTTGCGACGCTGAAAGACTTTGTCGATAATAAAAAAATATGGGCGATAGGAAATGACGGATTTATTTCTGCATTGAGAGAATTTGGATATAGATTTGACACAAGAAATCCTGATTTTCTAATTATGTCACTTAAGGAAAAGCTATCTTATGATGAGATGGCTGAAGCGGTAGAGTTGATACTTGGCGGGGCAAAACTAATAGGAATGCATGAGACTGCGATTTATGCAAAAAACGGAAGAAAATATCCGGGGCTAGGAGCTATACTTAGAGCTTTAGAGTATGCAACAAATACAAAAGCGAGGATTGTCGGAAAACCAAGCGAGGATTTTTACGATGAAGCTAGAAAACTTCTTGGCGCCGATAAATATGAAGATATTTGCATCATTTCCGATGATGTGATAGGTGATTTAGTAGGGGCAAAAAAACTAGGTATGAAAACCGTATTAGTGCTTAGCGGAAAGTATAAAAGTGCAGATGAGATTATACCTTTTTTACCGGAGGGTGACAGACCTTGCGAGATTTATGGGTCTATTGCTGAGATAAAGATACAAACCAATTTACTAAAGGTTAATAGATGCAGACACTAGATGAAATTAGAGCTCAGATTGATGAATTGGATGATCGGATGCTGTCTCTTTTGAATTCTAGGATGGAACTTGTAAAAGAGGTCGGGAGAATAAAGCACGCCAAAAATGAGAGTATATATAGACCGGAAAGAGAGAGGCAGATACTAGAAAGGCTTAGCAATCTTAATATAAAAAATCGCTGGTTGCTTAGTGACGAGGCTATAAAAGCTATATACCTGGAAATTTTTGCCGTTTCAAGAAACTTGGAACGAGCTGAAAATGTAGCATATTTAGGACCTGAAGGCACTTTTACTCATCAAGCCGCAGAGACAGTATTCGGTGCTGTTAGTGAGTATTTGCCTATGAATTCTATTGCAGCCGTTTTTAGAAGTGTTGAAAATAAAAAAGCAAAATTCGGAGTAGTGCCTATAGAAAATAACTCAGAAGGAGTTGTTGCTGAAACTTTGGATTTGCTTGGTTCTAGTAATATTAAAATCGTAGCGGAGTTGTCTATGAAAATTCATCACTCTTTAGCTAGTACGGCACAACACTCAAACGCAATAGATAGAATTTATTCTAAAGATATAGCTTATCCACAATGTAGGAAGTTTATAGATGAAATTGGCTTAAACAGGGCGGAGTTTATCCCTACAACATCTACGGCTAAAGCGGCAGAATTGGCGGCAGACGACCCGAGATCGGCGGCGATTTGTTCTCATATTGCCGCAAAAATATATAATCTTCCAATTATGTTTGAAAATATCGAAGATAGCGGCTTTAATGAGACAAGATTTGTTATAGTATCTGATTTTAAAAACTCTCCAAGCGGAAACGACAAAACCTCTGCTTTGGTTGAGATTGAAAATAAACCAGGTTCTCTAGTGGCATTTTTACAAAGCTTCGAAGTGGAAGGTATAAATTTAACCAAGATTGACTCTAGACCGGCTAGGAATGCAGGTTTTAGCTATATTTTTTATATTGATTTTGACGGACATATCGATGATGAAAAGGTGTCAAAAGTGGTAAAAACACACAGAAATATCAAGTGGCTTGGCAGTTATGCCAAAGCAGTTTAAGGAAGATAGCTTTGAAATTTAATGAAATTTTAGACGACATAACTGTTTACGAGGCAGGCAAACCTATAGAATTGGTTGTTAGGGACTATGGACTAGAACCAGGCGATGTTGTTAAGCTGGCCAGTAACGAGAACCCAAACGGAGCGTCTCCAAAAGCTATAAAAGCTATAACTGACAATGCCTCAAAAGCCTATTTGTATCCTGATGATAGTTACTATGAGTTAAAAAATGCTCTTTGCAAGAAATACGGCATTGACTCTAGAGAGCTTATTTTGGGAGCCGGAAGCGATCAAGTATTAGAGTTTATTACAAAAGCCGTTTTAGGTAAAGGCGATAAAGTATTAATGAGCAAGGTTACTTTTGCGATGTATGAAATATATACCAAACTTTGTGGCGCTAAGATTGTTAGAACCGAAGGACCGTATCATGATATCGTACAATTCAAGGATTTGTATGATGCTCACAAGCCCAAGATAATATTTTTATGCGTGCCGAACAATCCGCTTGGAGAGTGTTTTTCAAAAGCCGAAGTTTATGAGTTATTGGATTATTTTTCATCTGAAACTACGGTTATCGTAGACTGCGCCTATATGGAGTACGCAAGTTATAAAGACCGCGCAAAAAAAATTAGTCCGAAAGAATTAATAGCAAAATATCCAAATGCTATCTATCTGGGAACTTTTTCAAAAGCTTACGGTCTTGGCGGTATGAGAGTTGGATATGGTATAGCTGACGAAAATATCACTTCAGCTATGTATAAGACAAGACCGCCGTTCAATGTTACCGTGTTGTCGGCAAAAGCCGCTTTGGCGGCGCTGGAAGATGAAGAATTTGTCAATATGTCTGTTGAGATGAATTTCTCCGAGATGAAAAAATATGAAAATTTTGCTAAAAATCTACACATAGAAACAATTGACAGTTATACGAACTTTATTACCTTTCTACTTCCGAAGGGTTCTTCAAAGCAAATATTTTCGGATTTAATGAAAATCGGCGTCATTGTAAGGGATTTGACGAGTTACGGTATAAACGGCATTAGGATTACGATTGGTACGCATGCGCAAAACGAAAAGTTTTTCGCAAAATTTGAAGAGGTTTATTCGAAAATAGCATAAGATGGATATAAAAACACTCATAACACAATTAACGGAACTGGTCAACAAGCTTACAAAGCAACAAAAAATGGCGCTTGTAGGTTCTGTTATTGTCGTGATAGCGCTCGTATCTTTTTTGGTTTTATATAGCGGTATAGGCGGTAAAAAAGACGACGGATATAAGACGCTTTTTGAAGGATTGGCTCCAAAAGATGCGGGGCTTGTTGCGGCGGAACTTGATAAGCAAAAGATACAGTATAAAATTACCGATGACGGAACAATCAGAGTTCCTGCTGAACAGGTAAATAAACAAAGAATAACAATAGCTTCCGCAGGAATTCTAAAAGATAGCAGGGTTGGATTTGAGCTGTTTGATAAGCAGGATTTCGGCGCTACTGATTTTGAACAAAATATAAAACATCAAAGAGCGCTTGAAGGCGAACTTGCAAAAACTATTGAAAGTATAAGCGTAATTGAGCATGCGATAGTTCATCTAGCGCAAGCAAAAGAGAGCGTATTTAACGATAAAAATGCACCGCCGACGGCTTCGATAACTCTCACTCTTCGTCCGAATACCGTTCTTGCAAATAAGCAGATTCTTGGAATTAAAAATCTTGTCGCATCTTCGGTTACGAATTTGACGCCCGAGAATGTTAAATTAATAGATGAAAACGGGGATTTGCTTGGGGCTGAAAGCGAGGATGCGGTTGAGGGCGAGTTAGCAAAATCTCAGATAAAATATAAAAAAGATTATGAAAAAGCTTATGAAGACAAGATAGTTAATATGCTCTTACCTGTTGCCGGAGGTAGGGACGGCGTTGCCGCTAGGGTAACGATAGAGTTTGATTTTTCTAGAAAAAATATGACATCAGAAACATACGACCCAAATAGTGTCGTAAGAAGCGAGCAAACTAGCGAAGAGAAAAGAACAGGACCAAAAACTCCTGATATTGGAGGCGTGCCCGGGGCGGTTAGCAATATAGGACCAGTTCAGGGGATTGAAAGCCAAAGTAGTCCTGAGGCATACAGTAAAACACAGGGTACGACAAATTATGAGATTTCAAAGACGGTTTCAAATACAAAAGGTGAGTTTGCAACCATAAAAAGGATAACTGCCGCAGTTGCCGTGGACGGTAGATATGAAGCCGATTCTAAAAATCCTGGATCGCCGATGAAATATATTCCGTTATCTCAAGAAGAAGTCCAAAAAATAAACGATCTAGTTAAACAGTCCATAGGATATGACCAAAAAAGAGGCGATGAGGTAAGCGTCGTAAACTTTAAATTCAATAGAGAAATTATAGACCCTAAAAGTATAAAAGGTGTCGTGACCGAATACGGCTATATAGTGGATCCACTGTTTAAAATATTAAAGTATACTGCTGTATTTATGCTTTTGTTTGTTCTGTACAAAAAGGTTATTGCGCCGTTTGCTCAGCGAATGGTCGAGTTACCGGTCGATGAAGAGGCTACTAGTAAAAAAATATTCGATGAAGAAGAGGTTGAAGACGATTCTCATATGAAACTAACAGAGCTAAAAAAACGTGTTACGGAAAAATTAGGTATCGGCGGTTCTATGAACGAAGAGAGCCTAAGGCACGAAGTTTTACTAGAGAAGTTAAGGGAACTAACGGAGGACAAAACTTTAGAGGTCGCAGAGATGCTTCAAGCTCTTGTTGCCGATGAATTGTCTATGCAGGGCGATTTTATTAAAAGGAGGAGTACGTGACGCTTCCACCGCAACTACAGCAAGAGTTTGACGAGCTAACAACCTCTCAAAAAGTTGCTATTTTTTTAAATATGATGGGAGAAGAGCTATCGGCACAAATTTTCTCCCATATGAGCGTAGAGGCTATTACGCTTATTTCAAAACATATAGCAAACTCGCAAACGATAGACAAGCAGATAGGAACCGCAGTTCTAGAAGAGTTTTATGCTATTACCCAATCGAATCAGTATATCACTACAGGCGGTATGGAGTACGCAAAAGAGATATTATTTAAAGCTCTTGGACCGGAAGAGGCTAGAAAAGTTCTTGATAAGCTTGCAAAAAGTATGCAAACAGGACAGAATTTCTCATTTTTACACAAAATCAAGCCACAGCAACTTGCCGATTTCATCGTCAATGAACATCCGCAAGCAATTGCGCTTATTTTGGCGCATATGGACGCCAGCGGGGCGGCAGAGGTTCTTAATAGGTTTTCCGATGACTTAAGGGCTGAGGTTGCAATGAGAATGGCGAATCTTGGGGATATTTCACCCGCTATTATCAAAAAGGTATCGACAATTTTAGAAAACAAGCTAGAGTCTCTAACGACATTCAAAGTGGAAGTAGGCGGACCTAGGGCGGTTGCGGATATCTTTAACAGGCTTCCTCAAAAAAGCGCAAAAGCTACGATTTCATATATTGAACAAGCAGATGAATCATTGGCGCTTGCAATTAAAGATATGATGTTTACATTTGAAGATATATCAAAACTTGATTCAAAAGCGATTCAAGAAATTATCAAATCCGTAGACAAAAAAGACCTATTACCTGCTCTAAAAACAGCGCCGGAAGAGTTAAAAGAGAAGATATTTATGAATATGTCTAAAAAAGCCGCAGATGCTATGATGGAAGAGTTGCAATTCCTGGGGGCAATCAAGCTAAAAGAGGTAGAGGCGGCGCAAAGAAGAATAGTGGATGCTGTTCAAAAACTTGTAGAGCAAGGCATAATTGAAGTCGGTGATGCCGAAGAATCGGTATAGGAGCTAGCTTTTGTCAACCGGACGAGTTATAAATACGCATAACCGCGATAAATTTACTATTGAAAAGTATAAATTTAGGTCTTCGGATGATTTTTCATTTGATGATATTGATAGTGAAAACGGTGACGACTTTGTCTCTTTGACTCAAAGTTTAGGGTTGGTAAATCACGAAGACAGTAGTGCCCAGTATGCGGTTCAGGAAAATTCAAATACGGTAGACATAACTGAATTTGGCGATGAATCTCAGCATCATGACGAACCTACGGTTCTACCAGATTCTCAGACGATAGAGCTCCTTTATAAAAAAATTGAAGAATTTTCCGACAAGGTAGTCAAGCTAGAGATGGCGCTAGAAGCAAAAGATGCCGAGTTCGAAGCGAAATTAAAAACTGCTAATGACGAATCTTATCATAGAGGCTATCAGGCTTGCTCTGATGAGTTGGCTGAAAACTATACTAGAGAGCTTGATGAAAAGCAGAAAATGATTTCTAGTTCTATAACAAAATTAGAGACGGCGGCCGATACGTTTACCAAAAAGTTAGAAGATATACAAAAAGAGCTTGTAACTACTGCCCTAGCTATCAGCTCTGAGGTTATAAAGATAGAGCTTTCTAATAAAAGCTCAGAGATTGCCTTAACGCTTGCGAAGGAGCTTATGGCAAAACTATACGAAGCTTCAAGTGTAAATATAAAAGTTAATAGCGAAGATTTTGCGCTTTTAAATGCAAATTTGGGCGATAATTCGAAAGTTACGCTAGAGGTTGATGATGCGATAGCAAAGGGCGGTGTGATTGTTATGAGTTCGATGGGTAATTTTGACGGTTCTATAGCTTCAAGACTAGAGAAGGTAATTAAAGAGGCGACTAATAAATGATTGATATAAAATCAAAAAATACCGAAGAATTAAATGAGCTGGCTACTGAAATTAGGTCTATTATACTAAATACCGTCGGTGCAAACGGAGGGCATTTGACGAGTTCTTTGGGGGCGGTAGAGATAATTTTAGCTATGCACTATGTATTTGATGCGGACAATGACCCGTTTATTTTTGATGTTAGTCATCAAGCATATGCCCATAAAATCCTAACAGATAGAAAAGATTCTTTTTCTACTCTTAGACAATTCGACGGTATTAGCGGTTTTACGAAGCCGAGTGAGTCTAAATACGATTATTTTGTTGCCGGACATAGTTCCACATCTATATCAATCGGTGTCGGCGCCGCAAAAGCTATACAGATGAAAAATGAGGACAGAATTCCTGTTGCTCTCATCGGTGACGGTTCTATGACTGCCGGTATGGTGTATGAAGCCATGAATGAGTTAGGACATCACAAGTATCCGCTAGTCATAATACTTAACGATAATGAAATGAGCATAGCAAAACCGATAGGCGCAATTAGTAGGCATCTAAGCAAGGCTCTGTCTAGTAAATCATATCAGACATTTAAGGGTAGGGTCGAGAGAATACTCAGATATACGCCAGATTGGGCTGATTATATGCTAAGGCGACTCGAGAGAGGTTTTAAGTTAATAACTCCAGGTGTTTTTTTTGAAGAACTAGGAATTGACTATATCGGACCTGCCGATGGACATGATATTGAAGAATTGATTGAGGTTTTTAGCATTGCACAAAAGATGAAAAAACCTGTCGTTGTTCATGTGCAAACAACAAAAGGAAAGGGTTATCCGCCGGCTGAGGGGCATTTTGAGCACTGGCACGGTGTGGGTCCTTTTAATATAGCTACGGCAGAACAGAAAAAAAGTAACGTAAAAAGTGCAACATCAATTTTTGCCGATTCTTTATTAAAAGAGTGTGCCCTAAATGATAAGATTATCGGAATTACTGCCGCAATGCCTAGCGGAACAGGGCTTGACAAGCTTATAAAGACTTATCCTACAAGATTTTGGGATGTTGCAATATGCGAACAGCATGCAGTAACAAGTGCATCTGCCCTTGCAAAAGAAGGGTTTAAACCATTTGTTGCGATATACTCAACTTTTTTTCAAAGAGCATATGATCAGATTATACATGATACCGCCATATCTTCACTACCTGTTGTTTTTGCTATAGATAGAGCAGGAATTGTCGGTGAGGATGGAGAGACGCATCAGGGGGTATTTGATATTTCATTTTTGAGGGTTATTCCAAATCTTGAGATATTTGCGCCAAGAGATGAAAAAACCATGTATGAGGCAGTAAGATACGCGGCAAAAGCAATAGTGCCCACGGCTTTTAGGTATCCAAGAGGCGCTTTTTTATGCGATGATGTTTTTGATATATTGCCGTATGATTTAAAATGCGCTCAGTTATTGCTTGACGGTAGCGATATATTGCTTATAGGCTACGGTAACGGTGTCGGTAGGGCTTTAAAATGTGCAAAAATACTAAGAGAAGACGGATTGAGTCCTGCAGTTTTGGATTTAAGATTTGTTAAACCGATAGATAGCGAGAGTTTAACCCCCTTAGCTACTAGATTTAATAAATGGTTTGTTATTAGCGATAGCGCAAAAATCGGTGGAGTAGGAAGCGCTATTTTGGAAGTATTGAATGCGTCAGAGTGTGTGATGCCAAAGATTATATCGTTTGAATATGATGACATTTTTATAAAACACGGCGCAACGTCAAAGGTGGAAGAGTATCTAGGAGTTTTGCCGACACAAATAGCCGATAAAATTAAGAAAAGCCTCGCTCCGTAAGAGTGGAGCGAGCGTAAAGCTATTGTTTTAGGGACAATAGGGTTTGTAACATTTGGTCTGATGTCGTAATTGTTTTGGAGTTTGCTTGATATCCTCTTTGGATAACAATTAATTCCGTTAAGCTTCTCGAAAGGTCTACATTTGACGTTTCGAGTGCGGATGACGCAATTGCCCCTCTACCGACGGTAGATGCCGTACCTATGGTAGGACTTCCGGAGTTTGAACTCATCGAGAAGATGTTTCCGCCTTCACTCATTAATCCGTCATTATTTGCAAATTTTGCCAATGCAACCTGCGCTAGACCGTATGATATACCGTTTGTGAAACTTCCTACGAGTACTCCGTTTTGGTCGATTCTAATATCTTGCAAGTCACCGCCTGTATAACCATCTTGTGATATTAGAGACGTTGCCGATGGAGAGTCGTAACTTGATAGACCGTCAAATGCGCCGCTAGTACCGAAGTTTAGTCTAACAAGCTGATTTGGTAAAGAGCCGTTATTAAACGTAACTGAAAGGTTTTGCGGATTTAAATTTGAAATAGAGCCGTCATTTCCAAATTGTACGGTTCCGCCTTTGAATATATTTTTATCCGGCGCCATACCGCCTATATCTGCAGGCAAGGCTGTTGTGGCATCCCAGGTCCAAGTGTTTTGTGATACTTTTCTAAATGTGAATGAAATAGTATGTTTTGAACCTAACGAGTCAAAGACATCTATACCTGAGCCGTGCGTAGCGGCATTGAGAGACAAAGATTGCTTACTGTTAATCGAACTTAAAGGCAGATTTCCGCCTAACGCACTCATTGTAGACGTAAAAAGCGTGTTTGGCGCAGGAGTCGAAGATACCGTGTCGTATATCGAAGTGATTGCCAGATTTAGATTTGCGGCGCCGTGAGCAGAGTCGAGAGGGTTTGCTATATTAAACTGACCTGATTTGTCTATACTGACCTGAACACCTGAAGAGCCGCTATGCGATAGATCGCCAAGTTGCCATTGCATCTGTTTTCTAAGATCTTCCGTCGTATGGAAAGTTTTATTGCTTCCGATTGACGATGAGGAGTTTACGGATATGGTATTTGCCGTATAAGCATATTTGTATGCAGTTACGGCAGAGTGACTACCTAGTGTGGTGCCTAGCGATGAAACGCCGCCTGAAATAGAGATTAGATTTAATGATATATTTTTCTTCGTATCGCCGCTTAAGTTATTTGAATTCGTATAGACGATTTGATTGTTCGCATTAACCGTAGCCGTAACTCCTGTTTGACTTGTGTATTGATTGATTAATGCGGCATAGTTAGCCGCACCTACCGCCGCTGAAGAAATTGAGTTGCCCGCGACTCCTGCGCCTGCTACGCCTGATATAGTACCGCTAATATTAAATCCATTGAGTGTGAGGCTTACCGAAGATGTTCCTGAGTTTGTAACCCATACTTGATTTGATGTCATAACAGTATCTGCCGCACTTACCCAGATGCCTTGACCAGCTTGTAGGTTAAAGGCTTTGCCTTGAGAGTTAAACAATACTCCTGCGTCTTCAGGTTGTTGGTTTGCTACTGTGGTTCCGGTTATATATTGTCCGTCAGGTACAGATATGTTTGCCGCCGTGGCGCTGTTGGCGTCTAGCGCATGTGTAGGAGAAAACTCAGTCGTAGTGCTCCCTGAGTCTAGATTAGCTTTTAGACTGATTTGTGTTGTAGCCGATGCGGGCGTTGTTAGTCCCGGCGCAATTTTAATATTGCTAACAGGCTGAGTATTGTCTATTCTTTTTGTGTTGTCGTCTCTTGTCCAGCCTTGTACGATAAATCCGTTTGCATCGGTAAAATCTCCGTTCGCGTCAAAAGCAAAGTCGCCGGCTCTTGTAAATTTAAATGTCGTACCGCCGTCAGGACTTACGATAAAAAAGCCGTCGCCTTGTATCGCCATATCCGTATTTTTATCCGTATTTTCAATTGAGCCTTGAGAGAAGATATGCGTTACAGTTGCAACCGATACGCCTAGACCGACTTGGACACCGTTTTTACCGCCTAATGGATCTTGTGGTGCGGTTGCGATTTTTGATGTTTGAGACAAAAGATCTGCAAAATTTGTTCTCGAATATTTAAAACCGGTTGTGTTGACGTTCGCAATATTATTACCTTCGACATCCATCGCTACTTGATGAGCTTGAAGTCCGCCGACCCCGCTCCAAAGTGATTTCATCATGGTTTTGATCCTTTTAAAAAATTAAATCACATTTGGCAAATTATTTTTGCCTAAAATTTTGTAAAAGATATAAAGCAATAAATATGCCAAAAATAACCATCTTTTTGGACTTGAGTTAACAAAACTTAACATTTAAAGCGCATTGAAAAAGAAAAGAGTAAAACGATAAAATACATAAAAAAGACAAGGCTTAATCTGTGGTTTTGATGATAGATAATTATGATAGTTTTACATATAACATAGTCCAATATTGCAAAGAGCTTGGTGCTGATTTAAAAGTTATTAGAAATGACGAATTGACGCTAGATGAAATAGAAGAGTTGCATCCTGAAAAAATAATTATTTCACCAGGTCCTTCTACTCCAAATGATGCAGGTATTACACTTTCTTTGATTGAGAGATTTAAAGGTAAAGTTCCTATTTTTGGTATTTGTCTAGGTCATCAAGCAATAGGGCAAGCTTTTGGCGGAGAAGTTGTCAGGGCGCCAAATATGATGCATGGAAAGACTTCAAAGATGAATATAACCGCTAATTCAAAAATATTTGAAGGAGTACCGAAGGAGTTTACGGCAACTAGGTATCACTCTTTGATAGTCAAAAATGAAAATTTACCTGATTATATAAAACCTACTGCCTATAGTGAGGATGACGGTGAAATTATGGCGCTTGAGATTCCAGGGCAGAATATATACGGCGTACAATTTCATCCTGAGTCTATTTTGTCTGAGTACGGCAGGGAAATAATAGGAAATTTCTTGAAAATATAGTTTTTCCGTTAATTTATGCTAAAATCAAAAACGTTAAATTTTTAAAGAAGGAGAGAAAATGAGAAAAATACTTTTAACAGCTATGACATTGGTAACCTTAAGTCTTTTTACCGGTTGTGCTACAAATTTTGCTAATTGGGATTTGTGGAAAACAGACAAAGAAGGTGAAAAATATGCCGCAGAAGTAATTACAAGTGAAGCTAAAAACGGTTTTATATATGGAACCGCAAAGATATATAAAACAGGAGAGGTTGTTAAGTATGTTCAAAAGCCATACTTATATACCGATAAGCCATTTGATAAAGGTTATACTATTTTTGTCAATTTAGAAGGCAATAAATAGTGAGCGCCCGCTTTTGCGGGCTTTTAAATAAATGACTTTTAAAACGTTCGTATTTTTATTTGCTTATTACTTATTTGCCGTATTTTTGTATATCTTAGCTTTACCTTACATTTTATTTCTTTTGAAACGTCCAAAATATAGAAACTCTCTACCTTATAGGTTTTTCCCTATTTTTAATACCAGACCGCTAAAGGATTCTATTAGATTTCATAGTTGTTCTTTTGGCGAGACTGCTTCGATGGAAGATGTTGCTAAAAGCTTTGTTGAGCCGGTGCATTTTAGCGTTATAACAGATACCGGTTATGAGCAGGCAAATAAGATTACGCAAAATGTATCATTTTTGCCGTATGAGATTTTTTTGCCTTTTTGGGAAAGAAGGTCAAAGCTTTTGGTTGTTGCTGAAGCCGAACTTTGGCTTATGCTTTTTGCCGTCTCAAAGCTAAAAGGTTCAAAAACCGTACTTGTCAACGCTAGGATTTCGGATAAGTCTTATAAAAACTATAAGAGATTTAAATTTTTTTATAAATTTTTATTTTCTTTTGTAGATATGGTTTTGGCTCAAAGCGAGAAAGATGCGGGTAGGCTGGTCGAACTGGGGGCAAAAAACATTACGATAACTGGAAATACGAAAATTTCGCAAAAATATGAACCTTTACAAAATTATTTAAGAGATGAAAAAATAGTCGTAACTGCCGCTAGCACGCATCCAGACGAGGAAGAGGCGGTATTTGATGCATTTTATGACGCATTTGAAAAAGGCTCGGCAAGGCTTATTATTGTTCCTAGGCATCCCGAGAGATTTGATAGCGTATATGAAATAATAAAAAACAAGGCTGACGAAAAAGCCTTATCTGTGGGCAGATTTTCACGGAATAGAAATTTTGATGCCGACGTAACTATTGTTGACAGTATGGGCGAGCTAATAAATATATATGCGATAACAGATATTGCAATAATTTGCGGTTCGTTTGCTAATATTGGCGGTCACAATCCTATCGAGGCGGCACATTTTGGGTGCAAGATTGTAACGGGACCTAACATTCATAACCATAAAGCTACATTTGAAGTGGTCCAAGGGTATGAAATGTGTGAAAAAGAAGAGCTATCCGAAGTTTTAAAAGCTCATTTGCAAATAAAAAATAGTTCTGTTATATCTGAAAAAAATCCTTCACAACTAGTAAAAGAAAAATTGCATGAGCTTCTATACGATAAATGAAGCTAAAAAACAAATAGAGCTAACGGTAAGGGCGGCTCCAAACTCATCCAGAAATGAAGTTGTAGGCGAAATAGAAAATTCGATAAAAATAAAACTGAAAGCTCCTCCAGTGGATGGTGAGGCCAATAATGAGTTGGTTAATTTTCTCTCAAAGTGGCTCAAAGTATCAAAATCTGATATAATCATTCAAAGAGGCGGAGCGTCAAAAAACAAAAAAATACTTTTACCGCTTAATGAGGCGGTTTTGGAAAAGCTAAAGGGGGTTATGAATGAATAACGAAAAATTACAAAAAGACGGTGAAAAAGCCTATAAAATATTAGCCGATCAGCTAAGAATTTCCACCGGAAAAGCCAAAGATATGATAGATCGTGGGCTTGTTTATTCGCACGGTAAAAAACTGACGATTGCTAGGGCGCTGATGCCCAAAGATACGGTTTTTAAAGTCGAGCAGATTCAAAGTGTTCAGATGATTTTTGCAGACGATAATATGCTCGTTCTTAACAAGCCTGCTTTTGTAAATTCTGAGGAGCTTGAGCTAAGATACGGCTATCCTCTTTTGCATAGACTCGACCGTGAGACTAGCGGAGTATTGATACTCGTAAAAAATGATGAATTTAGGGCAAAGGCGATTAAAGCATTTAAGAATCAGCAAGTTTACAAGGAATATCTAGCGGTAGTTGATGGCATAATTGCAGAGGGTGGAATTATAGATGCTCCGCTTAAAATTACAAAAGGGCATAAGGCAGGAGCAGTAGTAGATAAAAAAGGCGACAAAGCTATAACTGAGTATGAGCCTCTAGCGGTTATGGGTAAAAAAACTAAACTAAAAATTGTAATTAAAACAGGTAGAACACATCAAATAAGAGCACACCTAAAACATCTAGGCAATCCGATTGTAGGTGATAGAAATTACGGTGGAAGCGAAGCTAAAAGAGTAATGCTTCACGCATTTAAACTAAAATTGTTTGAGTACGATTTTACCGCTGAAGAACCGAAAGAGTTCGTAAACTTCGAGAGGTAGATAGTGAAAAGAATCGTTTTGTTATCGATTTTGTTTTGTAGTTTTTCAGTTTTATATGCCGGCGACGCATGGAATCAGCCGCAACTTGACAAGGCGGCGGCTTTCCAGAAGCTATTCAACGGAAGTGAAACTTCAAGTGATATTGGCAGTAATTCATCGTTGGGCGGTTGTATATTTGCCGGGGTGGCAATCGTTTTGGTTGGAATAGGTATAACATTTGGACTTTTGCAAAAAAATAAAAAGTCAAAGCCGAAAGAAGTTGGTCAAGAGGAAGAATAAGCGATTAAAATTCGCTTATTCCGAAATCTCTTAGTAGTTTTTCGTCAAACTCCAAAACTCCTTTGGTTTTTAAATTATCCAAAATTTCTCTATCGCAAACCGTGTCAAGCGGCCACTCTTTCTTATAATCGTCAAGCTCATTTTTTGCCGTGGCGTCAACTACTACAAATTCACTGTCGATATAAATATCTCGAAGAGTGTCTATGTTATTTACGGTTCGCCATAAAACCATATAACCATTGGTCGCATCGTTGTTTTTGTCATCAAGTATAATAATAATTTTAGCACTATTTTTTATATTCTTTAATGATTCAAAAATTGAACCGACGGAACGATTTTTTCTAATCTTTATGATGCAAATTGGATTTGGAGTGTCCGTATAGTGCTGGAAAACTTGTGTCGTCTCAGGCAAAATTTGTACAAATTTTTCATATAGAGTTTTATTATCAAGTAGCTCTATATTTCTTGATTTAACGATACCTTTTGTCATATCTAGCCCAAGTTTACCGCCCTGGGCATATCCATCTGATGAATGGTCAAGCGCATCAAGCACGCCAAAGCTTTTAAATATGTCACTATAATCAACCCTGTCTAAGCAGTAGCGAATAAGTGCGTCATAGTCACGTAGCGACGGAGCGTCGGTACCTACGAATACGGCATGCTTTACAAAACTCATCTGCCCTACGCCCCAAAGTGCGTGCATTGTTTGTTTTGCATGGGACGGATAGAGTGTTTTTAATTTTGCAATAATAAGATTGTGAAATACGCCGTTTTCAGGCATTGCGTAATCAACTAGATCTGGACAGGTTGTTTTTATTAGCGGTAGAAAAATTCTCTCAGTAGCATATCCCATGTATTTATCTTCAATAGGCGGTTTTCCAACTACGGTAGCATAGAAAACAGGCTCTTTTTTGTGGGTAATGCACTCGATGTTTAGCACGGGGTAAGGTTCTCTGGGCGTGTAATATCCGGTATGATCACCGAAGGGTCCTTCTGTCATAATCTCTTCAGGATCAACAAAGCCTTCGATGGCATAATCGACATCATGCGGTATGTAAAGATTGTTTGTTAGACATTTTGTTAGTTTTGCAGATTTGCCTCTCACAAAGCCGTATAGCATCATTTCAAACATTCCTATAGGTAGAGGAGCCGTTGCACACCAAGTGTATAGCGGGTCTCCACCGAGAGCAATTGAAACAGGCATTTTACGTCCGGCTTTTTTGTATTCATGAAAGAAATGGTTTGAGTCTTTGTGTATTTGCCAATGAAGCCCAAGTTTTCCATTATCGTATATTTGAAGCCTATACATACCTACATTTTGTTTTGTACCGTCTAGGCTTTCCGTAAAAACTTGACCCATTGTTATAAAAGGTCCGCCGTCAAATTTCCAAGTTGTTAGTATCGGCATTATTTGCATTGGGTCAGTAATATTTTTATGCACAATCTCTTGGCAGGGCGCATTTTTGTATATTTTACGTGATGGGAAAACAGCTCTTAGACTTGATAGTTCGAGCAATGATTTTAGTTTTGCAATTACGCCTTTTGGCGGCTTGTAGTGCATTAGCATTTCTATTTTTCCGGCTATTTTATCGGTATCTACACCAAAAATTAATCCGCATCTTTTGTGTGAACCGAAGATATTGATAAGTATCGGTGCATTGTAAGTTTTACCTGTTTTTTTACATATAGGATGCGTGAACAGTAAAGCTTTTCCTCCCTCAGGCTTTTTCATCTCTAGATATGCTATATGCGCAATTTCTAGATTTATATCAAGCGGTTCGTTGATAATTCTCAGTTCATTAGCATCCTGTAAAAGTTTAATTGTTTCGTTATTCATTTGTACCGCCTATATTTATTTTTTCAATTTTAAATATCAAATCTTTGATATTCTTATTTTCAAGCCCGTTAAAAGAGTCGGCTATTTTGGCATATTTTATTGCAAGTTTTGGCTTTTTTTGTAGATAGTATAGTCTGGCCAAGGCGAAATTTGTTGCTTCGTCTTTTGGTTTGATATTTATGGCGTCTGTATAAAAAAGTGTGGCGCCACGGTAATCGCCGTCCGACTCATAAATCTTTGCCATGGTTACCAGCAAGGTAAAAGATGGTTGGTTGAGAGAGAGCAACTCCATTGCCTTTTGTTTTGCCTCTATTTTATAGCCTCTGTCATACATTTTTGAAATACTAAAAGCCGCATAATCCTGATTTTGTAAGGTTATATTTGCTTCTTTTTTAACTAAAATATTATCATCTTCAAACACTGTGAAATAACCAAAACTTGCCAATGCGTCGATAGTTTTGCCTGTTATATTGCATTCCGGCGAAGCCTCTATTCTTTTTTGCAGATTTGCTTGATTTATAATTAGCGAGTTTTTATGAATTGTTCTGCTTGCTAGTGTTTGATAGTCTGTACCTACGCATCCGCAAAAAAATATAAATAAAACAGTAAGCATGGAGAAGTGTCTACTTTTCACTTTCAAACTCTATTCTCTCAACTCTACCGAATGCTTTTGTAATTTTTTCCGTTGTGATGTCTATATTTTCGACATCTTTGCCTACTTTTGCAATATCGCCTTTGAGTGATTGCCATCTATTCTCAAACCTTCCAAACTCTTCCGATAATTTTTTTAATTCAGTTTGTATTGTTTGAGCTTGTTTTTGCGTCTCTACGCTTCTAATTGCCGCTTGAGCCGTCGTAATTAAGGCTAGAAAGGTTGTAGGAGAGGCGAGCCATACACGTTTTGAGTGGGCTTCTTCTACGATGTCGTAAAAGTTTGCATTTATTTCGGCAAAAATTGCTTCAGCCGGCAAAAACATCACTGCCATATCGGCAGTTTCACCTGCTATTATATACTTTCCTGCAATATCATTTATATGTTTTTTTATATTGATTTTAAAATCTCTAATTGCATCTTTTCTACTACTCTCTTCTATGTTTTGATCAAACATTCGATTGTAGTTTTCTAGTGGAAACTTAGAATCTATCGCCATTTTGCCTATCGGATGAGGTAAAAAAAGAACGGCGTCAGGTTGTGAGCCGTCATGCAGTTTGCTTTGTAGGGCAAACATTGGGGAGTTTTCTCCAAAGACTGATTTTAAAAGACCTTCTAGCTGTTTTTCGCCAAAAATACCTCTGGTTTTTTTATCCGTCAAAACTGATTGGAGACTGACAACTTCACTGCTTAATTTTTCGATGTTTTTTTGCGCCTCACCTATTGCGGCTATTGATTTTACTATTTCAGTAAATGTTTCACCTGTTTTTTCAAACCCCTTGGTAAGTCTCTCTTCGACTTTGCCTCCGATTTCGGTTAGTTTTAAATCAACTCGTTTATTCAGGCTTTCTATTGCATTTTGGTTTTCAGTTCTAAAAGTCGTAATTGCTTCGGTGATATTTTTATTTGAAGACTCAAAAAAACCGAACAACTTCTTGCTTAGCTCTTCACTTTTATCACTTTCATTTTTTTGTAGCGAAAGCTTTAGCTCACCTAGTTCTTTTGCGAATTTTTCGTTTTGTTCGCTTAGTTTGCTTTGTAAAAAAAGAGCAAGCTCTTTTGTGTCATCTTTTTTGTCAAACTTTCTTGCCAAAAGAATGGCCGCTATAATATCCGTGACGGCTAAAAAGGTTATTGCGATAAAAAGTAATTCATTACTCATTATTCTCTTCTTCTCTCGGGTCTCTGTCTCCTCGTCTTTTTGCCGTGATAAGTATAGGAGTACCTTCAAAATCAAAATTTTCTCTTAGTTGATTGATTAAATATCTTTTGTAACTAAAATGAATGGACGGAAAGTTCATAACAAGTGAAATTTTTGGCGGTTTGCTTCCGTATTGGACGGCAAATTTTATTCTTGGAATTCTACCGTGGTCTGAAGCGAGGGCGTGTTTTTGCGTGGCAAATTTTATAACGTCGTTTAATTTTTTAGTCGGTATTTTTTGAGCATAGTTTGTGTATATTCTTACTATTTGCTCTAGTATTTTTGGCACTCTTTTACCGCTTAGTGCACTCACTGTTACAATGGGAGCAAAATCTAGAAATCTGAATTTCCTTTTTACTTCGGCTAGTATCTCTTCTGAATCTTTTGTGATGGCATCCCATTTGTTCAAAGCTATAATGACGGCGCATTTGTGTTTGTCTATAAATCCTGCTACTTTTTCGTCTTGCTCTACGAGGTCATCGCTAGCATCTAGTGTTAGTATGGCTATGTGCGCGCGGTCTAAAACTTTTTCACTCCTATCAAGCGCCCATTTTTCGATTCCTATAATTTTTGAACGTTTTCTGATACCTGCCGTATCGATAAATGTTATTTTTCTGCCTTCATACTCATAGCTTTCATCAACCGGGTCAATTGTCGTTCCGGCTATCGGGCTTACTATTGAACGGTTTTCTCCTATGATAGCGTTTAGTAGGGAACTTTTTCCTACATTTGGTCTACCTATTATTGCTACTCTGATTTCATCATCGTTTGAATGTTCAATAGTGTCTTCGTCGTCTTCGTCTTCTATCTCTATGTCTTCCAAAAAGTCTTCAAAGCTCTCTTCTTCGTCCTGTTGTAAAAATGAGTCATCCTCGTCTATAAATTGCTCTATCCAACTTATGAGCTTCGTCATGTTTCTGTTATGTGAAACAGATATAAAAAAATAGTCTTTTGCGCCAAAACTCATAAACTCCCAACCGTTTTGCTCTTCTTTGTCGTTATCGGTTTTGTTTACGATTAGGGCTATCGGTTTTTCTAGCTTGCATAGTTCGTAAAAAAGTCTCTTTTCGTCTTCTCTCGGAGGCTCTTTGCCGTCAACTACAAAAAGTAAAACATCTGCTTCTGCGGCGCTTGCAAGAGATTTTGCTTTGACTCTGTCAAACAGTTCGTCTCTATCTTCTATACCGCCTGTATCCCATAATTCAATTTGACCTTTGTTTGTCCTGATTACTCTTTTTTTTACATCCCTCGTAGTGCCTGCTATCTCCGATATAATAGCATCTCTAGCTCCAAGAAGCCTATTAAAAAGAGAACTTTTACCGACATTTGGTCTACCTATGATTGCGATTTTTTTGAAAATTCCATTTTGTTTCATTATTTTTTACCTTGGCGTATTTCATGCGACTATACGTCTGAAAATATATTGGCGGCATTTTATCAAAATAGTGCATCATTTATAGTTGTGGTTGTATGATTAGATCAAATTTTGGAGTTTATATGCAGGCAAAACTTTTATTATTAGAAGACGATGACCAACTGAGAGAGATAGTGTGCGAATACCTAGAGGATAATGATTATAAAGTAGTATGCGCGGAAGATGCAAACGAGGCAATAGATAAGCTTTACGAAGAGAGTTTTGACTTGCTACTCTTTGATGTAAAAGTGCCGTTCATGAGCGGATTTGACTTGTTGGCAAAGATACGAAGTGAAGGCAATGAAACGCCTACGATTTTTTTGACTTCGTTAAACAGTATGGATGACCTCTCAAAGGCATACGATAGCGGGTGTGACGACTACCTAAAAAAGCCGTTTGAGCTAAGAGAGTTGCTTTTGCGTGTAAATACACTAACAAAAAGGGCTTTTTTCCATAAAAGTGACGATAAGGTTCTTATGGGCAATAACGTTTATTTTGATCTTAAATCAAGCAAGATTCATAAAGATGAGACGGTAACTTCTCTATCGAAAAAAGAGTCGTTGATACTAAAATTATTATTGAAACATCGCGGCACCATAGTGACGCCGGAGCAGATTTTCCAAAATGCTTGGGATTATGAAGACGAACCTAGCGAGCTTAGCCTTCGGACGTATATCAAAAATATTAGGAAGATTATAGGAAAAGATTTAATCGAAAACGCAAGAGGGCAGGGGTATATACTTGTTGCAGGTTGAGAAAAAATCACTTATACAATTTGTGTTGATGTATGTCATATCTACAACTTTGCTATTGGTTGTTATTTCGTTTATATACTATCAATATCAAAAAAGTATATATTTGGAGACGAGACGTGATTCTATGGAGATTTATGCGGAAAAGGTAGTAGATTCTATATATGATATTCGGGATAAATCGGAGATAGAAAAGTATTACGTCGAAGATAGAAGATTTGACTGTGCGATTTTCGACGAAAAAAAGAAAGTTTTGTTTAGTACGTTTAATGACCGTATAGACCTAAAGAAGAGTTTTTATGACAAAAACGGTTCTCTATATTTTGTCGATAAAGTAGAGCTGGGATACGTAAAAGCCAAATATATTGTGGTAAAAGGCACAAATATAGATAGCGAGCTAGAAAGTGTCAGGGAGCATCTTTATTTGATTCTCACTTTTTCGCTATTTTTTATTATTGTTTTGGCTTATTTTTTAACCAAAATGTTTTTGCGACCGATACGTAACTATATATCAAAGATAGACGACTTCATCAAAGATACTACGCACGAGCTGAATACGCCTATTTCCGCGATTACTATGACTATTGAAACTATAGACAAAAACAAACTCGACTCAAAACTTCTAAGAAAAATAATGCGTATAGATATTGCCGCAAAGACTATTTCTGGTTTGTATCAAGATTTGAGTTTTGTTGCCTTGTACGGTAAATCATCAAATAAAGACGAATTGATTCATTTGGTCGAGTTTTTGCAAGGCAGGATGGAATACTTTGCACCGTTGGCCGATGTCAAAGGAATTGTGTTTGAGACTAATTTTATAAATAGCGATATCTATATAGATAAAAATAAAATGCGTATTTTGGTCGACAACCTTATATCAAATGCTATCAAATATAATATCAAGAATGGAACTATAAGGATAGAGCTTAGACAAGGATTTTTATCTATAGAGGACGACGGAGTCGGAATAGATAACGGGCGTTTGCATGATATTTTCGCTAGATATGCTAGGTTTAATGATTCGAGCGGCGGTTTTGGTCTTGGATTAAATATCGTAAAACTGATTTGTGATGAATATAATATAGCCATAGAGGTAAAATCTGAAGTAGGCAAAGGGACACGCTTTGAGCTACGATGGGCATAGATTTGGCGACTAATTATTGCTACGTTTTGTCTCCATATTTCTCGGCAAGTCCGCCAAAACACTCCGACAACTCTTTTACGGAATTTATGTTTGCTTCAATATATATTTTGTTTCCCCTTTTTTCCATAGTTACTAGTCCTGCCAAGCGAAGTTCTTTTAGATGTTTTGAGATTGCCGGTTGAGAGTACGGGAACTGTGATGAAATAGTCGATACGCATATCGCTTTGGCATCTTGTTCTGATACGTCGGTATTTTTGTCGATAGAGCAAGTTACGGACTTTGTAAAAATCATTTTGAATATCATAAATCTCGTCGTATTTCCTAGCGCTTTAAATATGGCTACTTTTTTGTCCATATCCAACTTATTCATATAACAACCTTTTTGTTTGTTTTTATTGAATTATATCATAAGTATAACTATATAACCAAATAGTTATTTATTTAAGCTTGTTGCCGATACAATATTTTGGAATTTATTAAAAAAGGTTATATCGTGGAAATACAACTTACGGAACTGTTTGTGTCCGCTCCATTTGCCATCAGTTTTTTGGCAGGTATTTTGACATTTTTTAGCCCATGCGTTTTGCCTCTCATTCCGGCATACTTGTCTTATATATCAGGTATTTCTGTAAGAGAGTTATCAGAACATGGAAAGCTAACAAGGGGTGATAAGCTTATTGTTTTGAAAACTGCGTTGATGTTTATTTTGGGGTTTAGTACGATATTTATCCTTATCGGTGTTTCGATGGCTGAGCTGATAGGTAATATTTTTTCATATTCATGGGTTAATTGGATAGCCGGAACTATCATAATTTTATTTGGTCTGCATATGGCTAGATTTATAAACATTAAATTTTTAAACTATGAAAAAAGAGCGGCTTTTGGCTCTACGCAGGCTAGCGGGCTTTTGGCTCCTTTTATACTCGGGGTTTCATTTGCACTTGGCTGGACGCCTTGCATAGGTCCTATTTTTGCGGCTATCGTATCTATGGCGGCACAAGATCCGTCAAAATCAGTATCACTAATGGTCGTCTATACGATAGGTCTGGCAGTTCCGTTTGTTGTGGCGGCTATTTTGACAAGCTCCGCGCTTGAGTTTTTTACAAAAGTCAAAAGACATTTCGGCATTATCGAAAAGGTAGGAGGATTATTGCTTGTACTGATAGGCATCTCGATTGCTACCGGTGGGCTAGGTAGACTCACAAATATGATACTAGGAAATTAAAATATACAAGGAGTAAAAATGAAAAAGATAGTTTTGATTTTATTAATAGCAATGGTTTCCCTTTTTGCCGAGGATATACAATGGGCAAAGAGTTTTGAAGACGCCAAAAAGCAGTCTGGGGCTAGCGGAAAGCTTGTAATGCTGATGTTGACCCAAGATGGATGCGCAATGTGCGAGTATATGAAATTTAACGTACTCAAGAATCAAGACGTAGTCGGTGTAGTGGAGAGTCGTTTTGTGCCGGTGGAAATTGATATTCATAAGGGCAAAGTTCCTGACGGTTTTAAAGCATACGGTACGCCTACAATATATTTCATAGACGCCAATGGAAACAAAGTAGGTAGGCAAATGGTCGGAGCGGCAAAACCTGAGGCGTTTATAGAACTGCTTCAAAAGGTTAAAAAATAAAAGATTAGGCAAATGGTCAGATTATTGTGACGCTTGACAATAATGACCCAGATGATGATTTTGACGGTGGAATGGTGGAGGAAAAAATAGTCCAAACGACGGAAATAACGGGTCTGGAAGCAGTAAAAAACCAAAAAGTTCGTTAAGGGATGGTTTGGTGGAGTGTAGGGGGATCGAACCCCTGACCTCAACGCTGCCAGCGTTGCGCTCTCCCAGCTGAGCTAACACCCCAAATGAAGTTTGTGATTATGTCAGAATTTTTTTTAAGAAGGCTTTAAAGGCTAGTTCTTGTGGTTTTGTCATCAATTACAGTAGTTCATTAAAACTTTGTTCTATTTTGCCTGTAACTTTTGTGAGTTCATCACCTTTGTCTAGCATGATTGTTCTGATGCGAAGCGTTAACGGTATCGATTCCGATAGGGAGTCGTTATTTTCATGACTATAGGAGTAGCTAAGTTCGAGACTTTTTAGCCACAAAACCACACTCGGAGCGCTTTTTTGGTCTATGATTAAAATATAACGATTTTGATCATAGTTTGCCATAAAAAATGGCGGAGATTTTTTTGTTTCCAATATCGTTTTGATGGACGTTACTACATATTTTTCTACATTTATAGCTTTTTCTTTTCCTAGCCATTTGGCGACTTGACCATATTCTGCAAATGAAGCTACAATTACCGCCAAAGAGTCAATCTCTAATCTATCGTGAAGTTTTTCATAAAAAGCAGTTTTATTTGGAATTCCGGTAAACGGATTTGTGAGGAGCTTTTGTTTGCTTGTGAGCAGGTCTTTTTCCATTGTTGTTACATCGGTAAGAATTATTAAATCAGACTCTTTATTTAGTCTAGTTTGGCGTAAAAACATTACTTTTATACCGTCTTTCTCTTTTACTAGTACCTTTAGCGTTTCGCCGTTTTTTAATTTTCCCAAAAGCGTATCGTTATCACAATGCGAGAGATAGCCTTTCGCCTGTACAAATATGGAATCTATTCTGCCTCTATTTTTTTTATAAAACATATCTAAATCTACGACGCCCGAGAGTAGCAGAAAGCGACTATTTGCTTTGATAACTTTGGAGCCTTGGATGATTATGAGTGCGTCTTCCATTGCATCTAATATTGCTTGTGTGGTTTCAAGATTTTGCCTTAGCTCGTTTGCCAGTCTTATTTTTTCTTTTTTATCGTACAGCTCTTTGCAAAGAGTATAAAGAGCGCGCAAGAAAAGTCTATTGTCAAAAGGCTTGAGCAAAAATCTATATACTCCTAAGTTTATAAGTTTCATCAGATATTCAGATTCATTATAGGCTGAGACTACTATTACTTTTTGTTCTTGATTTTGTTTTATTATTTGAGAAACCAGCTCTATACCGTCCATATTCGGCATCATTACGTCAGTTACTAAAATATCGCAACTTCTTTGGTTGTAGGCATCTAGCGCAGTTGCTCCGTCTTCAAAAACTCGTACGTCCGAAAAAAATTTTTGCAGAAAGTTTTCAACTTGCGCCGAGATAGATACGTCATCTTCGGCATATATTATAGATATGCCCTCAGCATAAGTTTTGAGACCGTTGATAAAATCGGTGATAGTCATAGCGTCTTGTTGCCATGTTTCACTCATTTATATCTCCTTCTTCGAATATAGGAAGTTTTATCCAAAAGCAAGTTTCACCGTTTTGACTGCGTACGCCGATGCTTCCGTCTTGGTGCTTTGCTATTACGGTTTTTGCTATATAAAGTCCGAGCCCCGTACCGTTTTTGGCGGATTTGGTCGTAAAATACGGCTCGAATATTTTATCTATCAATGTTTCCGGTATACCGCCCGCATTATCATTTATTAATAGTTCGACAAATTTATCTTCGTCGGTTGGAGTGCACTGGATCGTGATTTCAGGATTTTTAACATTGTTTTCTACAAATGCATCTTTGGCGTTGCCCAAAATGACCAACAAGACCTGTATAAATTCGCCTTCATGTACTTTTACAGGAGCATTGCAAACGGCGCCCATGATAAGTTTTATTCCGTTGCTCTCAAGAGACTTGCCTACTATTTTTACGGCCGACTGTACTAAGGTGTCCAATGGAAGCACTTGTAGTTTTGCTTGCGGTTTGAAAAAATTTCTGAAATCGTCTATAGTTTGGGATAGAAACTGTACCTGTTCGCCGATAGATTTGAGATGTGTTCTAAAAACTTCGGCATCTATATTGTCTAGTTCAATATCTATTAGCATATTATTTGCCCCCATACCTATTGCCGTTATGGGTTGTCTCCATTGGTGAGCTATCATGCTTATCATTTCTCCCATAGCCGCAAAACGTGATTGAGAGAGTATCATTTTGTCTTGTTCTTCTAGTTTTTTTCTGTCATTGTGAATTTGAGTCATATCAATAGTGATAGCTATAAAATTTTCTATATTGCCGTTATCGTCTAGTATCTGGGTGATAGTAAGCCACTCTGGATATGTTTCACCGTTTTTGCGCTTATTTAACATCTCCCCTTCCCATCTACCGTTACGTAATATTTCTTGCCACATTTGGGTATAGAACTCTTTGCTGTGTTGCCCTGATTGTAATAAACTTGGCTTTTTACCTATGACTTCGTTTGCTTCATAGCCGCTGATTCTTGTAAAAGCTCGATTTACGGATTTGATTATTCCGGAGTTGTCTGTTATGATCATGCCCTCGGCAGTGTTATCAAAAAATTTTCGAAGCATTGCTGAGGTGCGTCTGGCTTCATGATGCTCCGTAATATCCGTAGCTATGGCTAATAGTCCCATGGAGCCGTCTAACAGTTTAAACGGTGTTTTGCTTGTCATAAGAATTCTAACATCGCCTTTTGCATTTGTAACCGGTTCTTCGTACTGCGGTAGTGTTTCTCCGTTCATTACTTTATCGTCGTCAGCCCATATACGTGTAGCTTCCTTATCCGGTAGAAAATCAAAGTCGCTTTTGCCATATAGATTATCAAAACTTTGACCCATAAAATTACAAAACGCTTGACTCCCAAAGACCCACTCATGCTTATTATTTTTTATAAATATCATACTCGGCACGCCGTCAACGATATTTTGCATCTGTTTGCTTTGTTCGTCCAATAGTCGTTCCGCAAGTATTTTGCCTGATATATCTTCAATCGTGGCAATTACTGCTTTCTCATTGTCGATTCCAGCCAGAAACGAGCGAGCAAAAACGTTTGTCCATAGATAGGAGCCGTCTTTTTTCAATAGACGATAGCGACCATTGTGTATTTGCCCTTTTTTTAGTAACAAGAGATTAAATGATTCTATAGCGGATTTAAGCTCGTCAGGATGTAAAACATCCGTAAAAGATTGTTGCAACATCTCTTCTTTTGTGTAACCTAAGGTATCACATAGCTTCTCATTTACCTTTAAAAATGTTCCACTTTTATGGACGTAGCAAAAACCGACAGCCGCCTGTTGAAATAGCATTCTGTACTCAGATTCACTAATTTCAAGCTCTTTGTCAAGTCTATGTTTTGCTCGAAAGCTACTTATTAAAATAATGAACAAAAAAGATATTGAGACAAGTTTTATGATTAATTCATTTTTCATATTTGCATAATGCTTATCGTCTCCGTAATGGACAAAGTATGCTCCGTATTTACCGTTACTCATTTTTATCGGAATCAAAGATAGCGCTTCAGGAAAGCCTGATATATTGGTATGTATAGTTTGAGGGTTGTAGTCGAGTAGATTTATATTTTTTAGTTGTCGTTTTAAATCGGTTGTAAAATTATGATCGTGCGTGATAGGCTCAAAAGAAGTGTCCATATAAAATTTATCAGATAAGTGACTTTGTGGGTATTTCTTTTTTGAATCTTCAAGCATAGTCATATCTAATTCTTGTTTGCTAATAATGAATTCAAAATTACCGGGAAAATCTAGATTTATCTCTCGCGTAAAGCTTTTTGCCGAGATACTTGCAAAGGCGACTCCTACAAATTCACCATTTAGTATAAGTGGGTGACAAAAAGTAAATCCCGCTACGACGTTACCTATTTCAAAACCTGACTTGTACTGCTTGCTAGAGATAACTTGTTTGATTAGCGGTCTTTTCTTATCAATACGATCTCCGTAATAAGCAGGGTTGTTCATTCTCAAAAATACAGTACCGTCGTTAAACGTAAACGCTATGTTGTCAAAGCCTATTTTTTGTAAGTTTTTAAACTTGTTGTCTAGTTGCGAATAAAGTATCTCTCGAAGTCTATCTTGTCCTGATTCATTGTTTTGCGCATTTCTGACAAGTTGTTTTATAAATGGTTGGTTGATGTTATTCTCAAAAAATAGTCCATATTGACTTTCAAAATTTCTATATGCCGAGCGATAGTTTCCGGCTAATCCGTTTAATTGAAATTCATCTTGCGTGCGTAACATATGCCGATGTTCAATAATAAAATACAAAAGCAAAACAAACCATGAAAAAAGTAGAAGTAGATAGATTGCGATATTTTTAAAGTTGCTAAACCTCATTTTTGCTCCGTATTTGATCTATTTGCAATAAATAATTAATTCTTTATCTTAGTAACTCTGTCGAAATATTCGGTTTGCCGATAAAATACCCCTGAGAATACTCTATGCCGAGTTCTTTTACGGCTTTAAACACGGCTTCCGTATGTACGAATTCGGCAATAACCTTGGCACCGATACTTCTTGCAAAAGCTACTATTGATGTGGTTATTTTTTGAGAGTTTATATCCGTATCCAGATTTTTTATAAAACGACCGTCTATTTTGATGTAGTCTACCTCTATGTCCAAAAGCCTACTAAAATTTGAGTTTTCTGTGCCGAAATCATCAATTGCTAGAGTGAACCCCATTTTTTTGAGCTCGTTTAGCTGGCTAATAGATTCTTTCGAATCCTGCAGGCTTATTGTTTCTAATATCTCAAGCGTGACTCTTGAAGGGTCTATACCGTATTTATTGGATTTGTAATTTAAAAACTTTTGCAAATATCCTTCTTTTATATCGTAGTCACCGATATTGACTGAAAATTTACCCTCTTTCTCAGCAAAAAAACTAAAACTTTTGTCAACCATTATACGGGTGATACCGGAAAGGAGCCCGGCTAGTTTTGCCGGCTCTATAAATTTGGCAGGGGAGATTACCTCTGTAGCTAGGTTCATTCTGGCTAGGCATTCATATTTGGCAATTTTATTTTTTTCGTTTTCTAGTATAGGTTGAAAATATGGGACAAAAAGCTCTTGTGTTATAGCTTCTCTTGAGCGGTCTATCCAAAAAAGTTTATCTTCTTGCTCTTTAATGTAGAATGTATCAGGGTTGTATATTTGAATTCTGTCGCGTCCTAGTAGTCTGACTTCGCGTATTGCAAGTTTCGCATTTTTGACAATCTCGATACCCGCACCCTCATCAATACCTATAGTAAAACTAATCGCTCTTTCGCCTTTTTGTAGAGGTAGTTTATTTTCTAAAAAATAAGCCCTGATTGTAGTTGCGAGCGAATGGGCATATTTCGTATCTTTGTTGTCGATTAGTATTGCAAATTCATCGCCGTTGCTACGATAAAGTTTTGCATCTTTAGGTATAAGCATACGCAAAGACGAGGCTATCTCTCTCAATGTCTCATCGCCTGTTTCTACGCCAAAAGAGTTGTTTATAGACTCAAAATTATCTACATTTAAAAGCAATATACTTTTGCGTTTAAATGTCGTAATATCTTCTTTTAGTTTCTGGTAGTTTGCCAGTCCTGTTAGCTCGTCGGTTACGTAGCGTGTTATTAGCTCATTTGTCCTGTCTATAACAAGTTGTTCTAATCTGTCTCTATATTGTTTATTTTGCCTTGTTTCGCTAACTCTTACGCTAGCTTCATATAGTGATTGAATAATATGATTAGCTTCGGATGGTTTTGGAATAAAGCCGCTAATTCCTATGTCAATTGCTTTTTTAAAATATTTTTCATTCGTAAGTGCGGTAATTATTATAATTATTTGTTCACGATTTATATCTTTTATTATTGCCGCCATTTCCAACCCGTCCATTATCGGCATTGAAACGTCCGTAAGAATTATGTCATGTTTTGTTGATTTATATAGCGCCAATCCATCCTCTCCATTTTTTGCGACGGATACTTTGCCGAAAAATTTACCAAGAAGTATTTGAACTTCGCGAGAGATTGTGTCTTCGTCTTCTACATAAAGTATGCTAAGGTTACTACCGAGTTCTTTTAACTTTGAAACATAATAATCCACAATCACTCCTCGAGGAGATTATTTTTTTGGTGTAAACGGTTAAGGTTTTCAAGAGTTTATTTTACTTCTTTTGTTTGAATAAGCAGTTAAAGATATTTAATATTTGTAAGTATGATAAATTTTTTTAAAATTTAAGAGGAGGTAAACAAAAAATTTTAATTACCGCCGAAGTAAGCTAGTGAGCTTCCCCATGTAAGTCCGCCGCCGAAAGCGTCAAGGAGAATTAAATCACCTTTTTTCAATTTCCCTGATTCGTAAATATCGTTCATTGCCATTGGAATAGAAGCGGCTGAGGTGTTGCCGTATTTTGCGACAGTTAATACCACTTGCTCTTCTTTTAGTCCTATTGCGTCTCCTACGGCGGCAATTATTCTATGGTTAGCTTGGTGCGGTATGAAGTGTTTTATCTGTTCTTTTGTTATTTTATTTTTATCCAAAAGTTCAACTACGTCATTGGTGAGAGTTCTGACGGCAACTTTAAATGTTTCATTACCTTTCATTTTCATAAAATGAAGTCTATTTTCAATATTTTCGATAGAACAAGGATTTTTACTGCCAGGAGACGGTGTTATGAGAAACTCTTGAAATTCACCGTCGGAAGAGATATTTGCATCAAGTATAGCTTCGGATCTATCATTTGTAGTACCAATAATAGCCGCGCCTGCCCCATCACCGAATAAAACACAAGTTGTTCTATCTTCATAATCTACAATTCTGCTTAGTGTTTCCGCTCCGATAATTAGTACGTTCTTTTTCATTCCAGATATAATAAAGCTTCTAGCTATAGATAGTGCGTATATAAAACCACTACAAGCCGCTGAAATATCAAATGCCGGTACATTTTTGATTCCTAATTTATCGGCAATAACACAAGCGGTTGAAGGCATACAGAAATAGTCTGGTGTAATCGTCGCGCAGATTATCATATCTACATCTTTTGTTTCTAAACCTGCACGTTCTATTGCAATCTTTGCGGCATTTACGGCAAGGTCGCTCGTAGTTTCGTTTTCGTCGGCTATATGTCTTACGGATATGCCGGTTCGTTTTAGTATCCACTCGTCCGTGGTATCGACCATTTTTTCAAAATCTTGATTTGTTAGTTTTTTTGACGGTACATAAGCGCCTATCGAGCGAATGGAAGCAAAAGTCAACTGTAAGCCTTAATTGTTGTTTCTATTTGTGAATTTACATTTGAATTCGCAAAAGCTATAGCTTGAAATATAGCATTTTTAATCGCTTTTGAGTTGCTTTTGCCGTGAGATATGATGACTGCGCCATTTACGCCAAGCAATGGTGCGCCGCCGTATTCTGCGTAGTCGATTTGTTGTTTTAGTTTTGAAAAAACTTTTCTCATAAAAACTGCGCCGAATGATGCAAACGGAGAATCTTTAATATGGCTTTTCATAAACTTGCCTATTGTGTCCGCAACACCTTCGCTTGTTTTTAGTACTATATTGCCCACAAAACCGTCACATACGACTACGTTTACCGAACCGTCGAAAATATTATTACCTTCTACATTACCTATAAATTCAGGCATACTTAGTAACATTTTTGACGCTTCTTTTGTGATTTCATTGCCTTTTGTTTCTTCTTCGCCGTTGGCTAGAATGCCGACTTTTACTTTTTTAATGCCCATAATCTCTCTAGCATATGCTAGACCTAAGATTCCAAATTGAAATAGGTGTTCTGCTTTACAGTCAACATTTGCGCCCACATCCAGAACAAGTGTTCTTCTTCCGTCGACAGTAGGCATAAATGTCGCTATCGCAGGTCTTGATATGCCGTTAATTCTACCGACCCTAAGAGTTGCAAGACTCATTGTTGCGCCGCTATGTCCAGCCGAAACAAGGGCATCGGCCTCTTTATTTTTTACTAACTCGGTAGCAACATATATAGTTGAGTTTTTCTTTTTCAATGCATCTGTTGCATGATCATGCATGGATATAACATCTGTACAATGAATGATTTTTATTTTTGGAATTAAACTAGATGGGAGTAGTTTTATAATTTCCTTTTCGTCACCTACTAAAATTGCCTCAAAAGGTTGTGTTTTTAGGGCTTCGACAACGCCTGCAACAATGGGTGCAGCGCCGAAATCACCACCCATTGCGTCAATTGCGATTTTTTTCATAAATTACTTTGTAGCGCCGGTTGTAGGGCTTGCTCTATGAGGTAGTCTATAAGAACCGTCTTCACATTTTACAGGCAATTGTATTGTTAGTTTGTAGTGAGTTCTTCTTTTTGCCGCTCTTGTGTGGCTTACTCTTCGTTTAGGAACCGCCATTTTTACTCCTTTTTAAAATTCTTTTTCTTTAAAATTATCTTCTTTCCTGTGAAAGCCAAGCTTAAAAGACTCAATCTCTTCTTCTAGAAAAGAATTTAAATCGACCAAATCACCGTCTATTTCGATTATATCGTATTTTTGGTCAAAACCGTTATATACGCCTGAAATAAACTTTACGTTTATTTCTTCATTAATATGATCAAAAAACTCTTGGTCGGAGAGGTCGCATACTACTTGAATATTACCTTCTAATATGCCGTCGACGACTAAGAATTGACCATCTTTTTTGTATTTACCTGAAAAAACAACATCGGCATCTTCTCTTTTTATGGAGTAGGAGAACTCTTTGCTCTCTCGATGCTGTTTTGTGATGTCTATTTTCAAAAATCAACTCTCCGTATGAAGAGTTGATTTATAGAATTTCTGTTTGAGAGAAGAAAAATCCTATCTCTCTTGCCGCGCTTGTTTCAGAATCGCTTCCGTGAACAGCATTCGCATCAATACTCTCGGCAAAATCAGCTCTAATTGTGCCAGGTTTTGCTTCTTTTGGGTTTGTAGCGCCCATTAGGTCTCTATTTTTCATAACGGCATTTTCGCCCTCTAAAACCATAACCACAACAGGACCACTTGTCATAAATTCGATTAAATCTTTAAAAAATCCTCTTTCTCTGTGCTCACCGTAAAAATCTCCGGCTACCGCTTGCGAAAGTTGAATTTTTTTAGCCGCGGCTACCCTAAGACCATTTGATTCGAATCTATCTATGATTTTGCCGACAACATTTTTTTTAACTGCGTCTGGCTTTATAATTGAAAGCGTTTTTTGCATACTCGTCCCTAACTGCATAAAAATTAAGGACGAAATTATATCAGAAGAAAACTTTTATTTTGCTTTAAGTTTAAACGATTGCTGAGCCTGCTGATTTTCCGGCCTTATTACCTTCATCCCAAACTATGCAACCTTCTGTAGGGCATGCCGAAGCACATGCTGGAGTACTATGATAACCGTCGCACTCTACACATTTATCTGCAAACACATAGTGAATCGATTCACCTGTCGGGTTTCCATCGTCATCTGTAATTGCTTCTACCGGGCATTCATCAATACAAGCTCCGCAGTTAATACAAGTATCCGTAATTTTAACAGCCATTTTCAACTCCTAAATTTTTATCTTTTTAATTTTCGCAAAGCGGTGAAAAATATAACTAAACTAAAATAAAATAGCGATTAAAAATTGAAAAAACTTCTAATTTCTGCCGCTTTATCAGTCTTTTCCCATGTAAATTCAGGTAGTTCTCTACCGAAATGTCCATATGCCGCCGTTTTTCTGTATATCGGTCTAATTAAGTCTAGTGAATCAATTATACCTTTCGGTGTGAGTTTAAAAACTGCTCTTACGCACTCTTCTAGTCTGCTTTCGTCAACTTTGCAGGTTCCGTGAGTTTCCACCATCAATGAAACAGGTTCAACAACACCTATAGCGTATGCTATTTGAACGGTAGCTTTGTCACAAATACCGCTAGCGACTAAGTTTTTTGCAACATATCTTGCAATATATGCACCGCTTCTATCAACCTTGGTCGGATCTTTGCCACTAAATGCACCGCCACCGTGAGGGCAAGAGCCGCCGTATGTGTCAACTATTATTTTTCGCCCCGTTAATCCAGCGTCGCCTTGAGGTCCGCCTACGACAAATCTACCGGTTGGATTTACATAATACTTGATATTATCTGCTCTAAGTTCAGCAGGTATTGTTTTTTCTATAATCTCTTTTATTACGTCGTTTCTAATTTGTTCTTGCGCAACATCGGCATGATGTTGTGTTGATATTACTATTGTTTCTATTTGAGTCGGTATACCGTCGACATATCTAACTGATACTTGAGATTTTGCATCAGGTCTTAGGTATGATATTGTTCCGTCTTTTCTTGCTTTTGCCAATGATTCTGTTAGTCTATGGGAGAGATAAATCGGAAGAGGCATCAAAGTCGGAGTTTCTTTACAGGCATAACCAAACATTAGACCTTGATCCCCGGCTCCTATTT
>Ga0207433_10000504_pt1 | contig 90592 bp, 94 predicted proteins | sample YelNatPaOPGAMG01_FD_187559 | JGI IMG/M metagenome (GOLD analysis project Ga0207433, IMG submission 187559) | Hot spring thermophilic microbial communities from Obsidian Pool, Yellowstone National Park, USA - OP-RAMG-01 (SPAdes) (version 3) | ecosystem: Environmental > Aquatic > Thermal springs...
TATTTTAATTTTGAGAGACTGTCGTTGTCGTATTAGTTACAGCACTTGCCATTTTTAATCCTTTTTACTAAATATTATTTTATGCATACTTTGGAACAATAACTTCTATATTACTCATCGTGCCGACCGAAGAAATATCTTCAATCGCCTTGTATTTTTTAGCGCTCTGCTCTTGATACTGATACTGCTTCTTTTCTCCATTTTGATCTTTGAAATTAAAGTTCATAGTCATCTCGGTAAAACCGATATTCATCAGGTTTTGACGAAAATCTGAAGCATTTTGCATAAACATTTTCATAGCGTCATCGCTAGAGTTTATATTGATTATAAGATTTTGTCCTCTTGTAATCATCGTAACATCAACCGGCGCCATATTGTCAGGTCTAAGCTCCATTGACACTTTCATGATAGGCGGTTTATACTCATCTATCTTGTCTTTCAAATCTTCGGCAAAGTTTTTAAGTACCGCCTGCGCATCCCTAACCTTTTGTCCTAAATTATCCTCAGGTGTTTTAACATCAGAGAGCATTTGATTTTGCTCCAAAACAGTTTGCTTGATATTTTCTTTAGGCTCATCTTGTTTTGCATCTTGACTATCTTTGTGCTCTAGCGACTCGTCTTTATTTACCTTAACGTGCTCTACGCCCGCTAAAAGATCTTGAAGACTTATAGGTTTGTCGTCCTTCTTTGCCTGAACGACCGTCTTGTCGTCTTGCTTTTTAGCTTCAGAAGTTTTATCTTTAACAATCAAGTTCTGCGCTACCGAATCTGACGTATCTTTTTTAACTTCTGACGTATCTTTTTTATCATTTTTAACCGGATGTTTTATCTCGGCGTCTTTACTAGCGTCAATTGGTTCTTTTTTTACCTCTTGTTGCGCTTTTTTAGTATTAACAATATCTTTTACCTCAATGACTTCGGGTTCATTTTTTGTATCGCTTTTGACTTCGTTTTTACTATCTTTCTCTTTTTTAATTTGTCGTTTACTTTGTTCGGTATCTTCAATCGAACTGCTCTTAACCTTCGTATCTTTTTCGTCGCTAGTTTTTATTTTTTGTTCATTATCTTTTGTTTTAACGTCTTTTGTTTTAGTATCTTTTTTCGAATCATTTTGTTCTATTTGAGCCTTCATCTGGCTTTCGTGATTGCTTGCAAGAAGAGTTTTTATCTTGCTACCGTCAATACTATTTTTATCAGCCAAATCTTTTGTCGCCTTGCTCTCAAGTAAACTTTTTACCGCACTACTAGCGGTACTATTTTTTGCGTCAATCACATCTTGTGAATCGTGCTTTTTTGGTTTTTTCGTATCGGTTGTCGTGCTTTTTTCTACGATTTGTTCTATTTTTATATTAGCATTTACGCCGTCTTTTTTAAGTTTGTCAAGTATTGTCGATAGCTTTTTATCGCCCTTACTCAAATCTCTAAGCTCTTTGGTGTTTTTTTCCGTGCTAAGTTCTGAATTCATTTTACTAAAAGCGAGCGCTTGTCTAAAAATTAAGTCTTTTGTATTTTCATCTATTTCCATATTTGATTTTTGAGACTTAGAGTCTGTAGTTTTGGAGTTCAGAGCATCATTTTTAATATTCAACAACATAGGTTTTCCGCCGTCTTTAGTTGCCTTGTCTATAGCTTTTTTTAGCTTATCTCCAAAAGCCTTATCGTCGATACCGAGCTTCATCAACGCACTAAGACCGGATGATTTTCCACCCTGTTTCTTATCTAATGCTTTTGTGGCTATTGAGCTTAATTCAGAACTCATCTTGCACCCTTATTTTCAGTTACACATTTAAAAGCAAAATTAATTCCAAATAACAGATTGTTATTTTTAAAAATATTCTCATTCATTTAAGGTAAAAAAAGTAAAAATCCTCTTAACTTTACAAAACAGGAGGAGCATCCATGCATATTCCGGACGGTTTTGTTTCTCCATCTACTTATATCGTTTCCACTGTCGTTGCGATACCTTTACTGTCCATAGCTCTTAAAAAAACAAAAGAAGCTATAAATGACGAGTCTTTTGCGCTATTATCTTCTTTGACCGCATTTTCATTTATCGTGATGATGTTCAATATCCCGATTCCAGGCGGCACAACCGGACATGCCATAGGCACGGCGACACTTAGTATCTTATTCGGTCCATGGATAGCGGCGTTTTGCGTATCTTTGACGCTTTTTATTCAGGCTATTGTTTTTGGCGACGGCGGTATCACCGTATTTGGCATAAACTCTCTGGCTATGGGTTTTACTGCGGCGTTTAGTTCGCATTTTGCTTACAAAATTCTAGGTGGGAAAATCAACAATCAAGTGGCACTTTTTGTCTCTGGCTGGATAGGTATTGTTTTAGCTTCCGTTATCGTTGCCGTTGTCTTAGGAATACAACCTCTACTAGGAGTAGATGAAAGCGGCAAGCCTATCTATTTTCCTTTTGGTTTAAATGTAACAATTCCCGCCATAGTCGGTTCGCACATACTATTTTTTGGTATTGCAGAAGGAATAGCTACAATGCTAGTCGTAGGATTTATAGAAAAAATCAAAGCAAAATCAAAGCAAGAGGCTCTAGTATGAAAAAAAGTACAAAGTTTTTGATTATATTTATGATTATACTAATAGCCCTAACACCTTTTGGTTCATTGTCTAGCGGTTCTGCATGGGGCGAATGGGAACCTGAAAAATTTAAAGAGATAGCAGGCTTCATTCCTAAATCGATTCAATACACAAAACCGATTGTCGAAGCTATGATTCCAGACTATCAGATTAAAGGTATCGGCTCTACCGCTTCAGCCATAACAAGCGCAACTATAGGCGCTCTTTTAACTTTAGCCGTTTTATTTGGGCTAAAACAGATGACCAAGCGTGAACGCTAGAATTTATCTTTTTATTTATCTTGCATCAACGTTAATAATATCTGCGTTGAAAGACTTTAGACCGTTAGTAGTAGTTTTTTTTGCTTTACTGTTATTGGCAAATAAAGACTCTTTTAAAATTTTAAAGAGGGCTATTTTGCTAGTAGTAGTTTTCAGTCTTACCGTATCATTATCGTATTGCACTGTTCTTTTTTGGCAAAACAAACCCTTTTTGAACTATTTTTTGACGGTAAATATGAGATCTCTCGATATGGTAATGCTAACACTGCTGTTTGGAATGAGGGTAAATATCTATGATGCTTTTTCTTTTTCAAAAGATTTATCGTTTTTAATAATTCTTAGCGTATCAAAAACATTAACACTTCAAAGGGCGTATGCGGAGTATATTTTGGCTCTCAAATCAAGGACAATCAAAAAACCGAGCCAAAATGAGATTTACGGTTTTTTGGGCTCGGCAATTGCAGGATTTTTAGACAAAAGCCTTAGAGAATCAAAAGAAAACTATGAAGCGATGAAATCAAGGGGATTTAGTGTTTGAGCTAAAAGATATAAGCCTAAAGTACGAAAATGAAATGGTTTTTGACAAGCTAAGTCTTTCAATAAAATCTGATGAAAAAATTACGCTTCTAGGTGTAAACGGAAGCGGTAAAAGCACGCTTTTAAAACTACTAAACGCAATTGTCTTTCCGCGCAACGGAGAACTTATATTTGAGGATAATAAAATTACCAAATCATTTTTGCAAAATAGAAAAAATAATCTTTATTTTCGCAAAAACGTCGGACTCTGTTTTCAAAATACCGATGCAATGCTTTTTAATCCTACAGTTTATGATGAAATAGCATTTGGACCTAGGCAATTAGGTTTTGACGATATTGATGCAAGAGTAAAAAACTATGCCGCTTTATTTGAGTTGGAGAACTTACTTGGAGTTACACCTTTCAAATTAAGCGGCGGGCAAAAGCAAAAAGTAGCCCTTGCAAGCGTAATGGCAATTTCCCCAAAAGTTTTATTGCTAGACGAGCCTACAAGTGCGCTAGATCCAAGAAGTACGGCTAAATTTTTAGACATACTCTCGTCACTGAATATTTGTACCGTTACGGCGACGCACAATCTAGCTATCGCACCAGAGCTAGGGAAAAGAGTTGTAATTTTGGACGAAAAAGGTAAAATAATATTTGACGGAGACGGCAAAAACGGCTACGAGATAGATATGCTTATAAAAGCCGGGCTTGTAATTACTAGAACGTAGATTATAAATCTTGAACACAAAAGGATAATAAATGTGCAAAGATTGCGGTTGCTCGATAACCACCGACGGACATCAACACGAACATACTCACCTAGACGAATTTGGACGTGAATATACACATATCCATTCTCACGAACATGACTACGGCGAACATAAACACGAAAGCGGACATCACCGTCATCATCACGACAATGAGCACAGCCATGATAATCTGCATGCAAATCCTCAGCTAAATGATAAAAAAACAATCTCTGTTATCACAAAAATATTAAGCGTAAATGACGAGCAGGCTAGAGAAAATAGAGAACACTTCGACGAAAACGGAGTTTTAGCAATAAATCTAATGAGTTCACCAGGAAGCGGAAAAACCACTTTGCTAGAACAGATTATCGAACACTCAAATATACCGATAGGAGTAATAGAAGGCGACCTAGAAACCGCACGAGATGCCGACAGAATTAGAGCTAAAGGCGCTAGGGCATATCAAATCACAACAGGCACGGCTTGTCATCTTGATGCGCATATGGTTCATAACGGTATTCACCACCTAGGACTTGACGGGCTAGATATAGTATTTATCGAAAACGTCGGCAACCTAGTCTGCCCGGCAAGTTATGATTTGGGCGCCCACATAAATTTTGTTCTACTATCGGTTCCGGAAGGCGCCGACAAAGTAGAAAAATATCCTGTAATGTTCCGCTCTGCTGATTTGCTCCTCATCACCAAATGCGACCTTTTGCCACATTTTGATTTTGATATAAAAGAGGTCAAAGAGATGGCGAGGAAACTCAACCCAAAAGTTGATATATTAGAAGTGAGCACAAAAGACCATGAGTCAATCAAAAAAGTGCTTCATTATATAGAGATGAAAAAGAGTATGAGAAATTAGCTTGCAAAGCTCAATGTTTTTGGATTGCTTACTCGGCTTGTCCTCGTACCTGCGGGACCCTCGTTCGCAAACACAAAAACCGCTTTGAGATATAAAAAATTTAAGCTTTGACAACAATTAAAAAGTGAGAACAAAATGTGCCTATCCATTCCGTCAAAAGTAGTAGAATTAAAAGAGGATAACATCGCCGTGGTCGATACCATGGGCGTACAGCGAGAAGTCAGCCTTGATTTGTTAGTCCATGAGGATGTCAAAATCGGCGATTATGTCCTCATTCACATCGGTTTTGCAATCAACAAAATAGACGAAGAGGACGCGCTAGAATCCATCGCAGTATTTCGAGAGATACTAGACAAAATGGACGAAAACGAGAGGGCGGAAGCGATCAATGGCTGAGCTCACTCTCAAAGCTCTTTATGAGGATTTCAGAGACGCCAAAACCCTGAAGGCGATAGCCGAAGATATAAAAAACAAGGCAAAAAAACTAACCCAGAAGCTCTATATCATGGAGGTTTGCGGCGGGCATACTCATGTCATCATGCGCTATGGGCTAAACCAGCTTTTGCCGGAAAATATCGAGTTTTTGCACGGTCCAGGGTGTCCAGTTTGCATCATGCCAAAAGAGCGAATCGACAAGGCAATATATTTTGCCGAGCAGGCAAATGTGATTTTGGTCACTCTAGGGGATATGATAAAAGTCCCAGGAAGCAAAAAATCCCTCTCACAGACCAGAGCGGACGGGGCTGATGTGCGGTTCGTCTATTCTCCGATAGATGCTATCAAAATCGCAAAAGAAAACCCAGACAAGACGGTCATATATTTTGCCATAGGGTTTGAGACCACCACGCCCATGACCCCAGCACTCATCGAGCGAACCATCAAGGAAGGGGTAAAAAATCTACTATTTAGCGTCAATCATGTCACCGTCCCAGAGCCGATGATGGCAATCATGGATGATAGTGAGACCAAAGTGCGAGCATTCCTAGCTCCAGCGCATGTGAGCGTCATCACTGGCTCCAAAATATACGACCCCATAGCCGCCAAATACAAAACACCGATAGTCGTCGGGGGGTTTGAGCCGCTGGATGTAATGATGTCCATCCTCGCCATCGTCAAGCAAGCAGTGGCAGGCGAGGCAAAAGTAGAGATAGAGTACACCAGAAGCGTCGGCCACAAAGGCAATACAAAAGCACAAGAGCTGATAGCCAAATACCTCTGCGTCGAGGATAGCTTCAACTGGCGCGGCATCGGACACATACCAAAAAGCTCTCTAGTGCTAAGGGGCGAATATGACTATCTATCCGCCGAGAAGCGTTTTGATGGGTTCGACAACTCACACAAAGAGGACAACAAAGCGTGCCGTTGCGGCGACATACTAAAAGGCAAAGCCAAACCGTTTGACTGCAAAGTATTTGACAATCCTTGCTCACCGTCCAACCCGCTAGGCTCATGCATGGTTAGCTCTGAGGGTGCTTGCGCGGCGTATTTTAAATATGGAAGATTGGTTTAAACGAAAAAGTATATATTGACTTTGTACTCCAAACGGATTATAATATTTGAAATATTCTGAAAAGAGGTAAAAACCTATGAAAATGCAAACAAGCGTAAGAGTTGATGATGTTTTTTACAACGAGGCAAAAGAGGTTTTTAGCAGATTTGGACTTTCGTTTGGGGATGCCGTCAATCTGTTCTTGGCAAAAGTTTCTATGGAGAAAAAATTTCCATTTGAACTTAGCTTGCCATCAAATGAGCTAGAACAAAGAGCCAAAAATATACAAAATGGCGAAAACACAGAGCTATACAAATCAGCTGAAAAATTGTTCGAGGATTTGGGTATCTAAGTGTTAGAAATCAGGCTTGAAAAATCATTTCAAAAAGATATTGAGCGAGATAAAAAAAGCGGCAAATATACAAAAGAGGATTTTGAAGAGCTAAAATTAATCATAAAAAATCTCCAACAAAATGAAGAAATAGACAAAAAATACAAAAGACATCCTCTCAAAGGAACCATGCTTGACATGGAATCGATACACATCAAAAATGATTGGTTGCTTATATTTTCTATTGATGAAGAATATCTCAGCTTGATAATGCTTGGTAAGCATACTCAAGTTTATAAAAAATTTAAGTAGTTGCAAAGTAGATGAGAATATTTTATGAGTTTTCACTGGCGGACATTAATGACAAACCTATTGATTTTAATATCCCAGACGAATTCAAAAAATACTTCTCCGAATCGTGGGGAAAGATAAAAACCTCAAACTACCGTGGAGCAATGAAAATTGGCGATGAAACCATCGCAATACTCCCAAAAATAGACAAAGCAAACCAAAATGAAAATATGCGTTATCTCATCTATATGATTTCATATGTTTATGACCTCAAAATAGACGAGAGTATAAGTAGCACGGACACTGAACAAAGCCCACTTATCGAGTTTTTGATTTCTATCTTTTGCAAAGATTTGCTGTTTGAAGTAGAGCGTGGGCTTTATCGTGAATATATATCCAGACAAGAAAATATCAGAACACTAAAAGGCAGATATTTGGCTAGACTTGATGTAAGGCACAATTTCTCTCATGACAAAATCTACTGTGAATTTGATGAGTTTAGCCCTGACAACACCTTAAACGCGCTCTTTGCACACACTGTCAAACTCTGCCGGCAGCTAACAACAAGCGATGAAAATCGCAAAAGGCTCGCAGCTTTGACACTAATGTTTGATGAAGTCGAAAGCACATATCAAAACAATAAACCATTTGCATTTGGCAGGCTAAATGAGAGGTTCAAAAAGCCCTACTCTCTAGCCATGCTCATACTTAATAATCTAAGTGTAAATTTTGGAGCGCACGGCAAAAACGAGTGGGCTTTTATGTTTGATATGAATGTGTTGTTTGAGAAGTTTATAGGCAAAGCTCTAGCCGAAGCCCTGCCAGAATACGAAGTATCAGAACAAGAAAAAAGTAAATTTGGCGAAAAAAACACCAAACCAGATATCGTGGTGCGAAAAGATGGCAAAGTGGTCTGGATAATAGACACGAAGTATAAAAAAGTCGATACCAACAAAGATATTTCACCATGTGATACTTACCAAGTATTCGCATATGCAAATATTGCAGATTTTGGAGATAATACAAAAAATGTAATGCTTTTGTATCCAAAGCATATAGAGGAGTTGGATAGAAATATTGAGCTTCCAAATGAAATTAACTTGTTGGTAAGCAGTATTGAACTGCAGGGTGTTGCTGTTGACTATTGTAATTATATAGGTGTACAAACAAACAAAATAAGGAATCTGTTGTGAATACTTGGATATATCAAATAACACCACAAAAATATAGCGCTGAAGTAGGTGATTTTGAAAAAGAATTGCAAACAAAAAATGAATTTGAATGGGAAGTACACTTGCTTCCAAGCAATCTTGTTATAGGGGATACGATAGTTGTTCAGTCTGGTGAAGATTTAAGAAGTATAAAACAGAGAACACTTTCGAATGGTAGCTTGTTGCCAAAACTAGAAAAAGGTATTTACCTAGAAGGCAAAATAACTCATATAGAAACGAGTCAAAAAACAATTAGATTTAATGTTTTAAAGCGCTATTTTGATAATCCACTTAAAAAGACATATAAACTTGGACAGCATAGAGGACTATATGAAGCTGAAAAGTATCATATTAATAGCCATGAAGAAGAAGTAAGGACTCCTAAAAATATAATCCTATATGGACCACCAGGGGTTGGAAAAACATACTCGCATAAAAAACTTATTGCTATTTTAGAAAATGGTGATGATTTAGAAAATCTAGAAAATCCAAATTATAATTTTTCTGCTTTTGAAAATATTAAAAACGAGGAGCGATATAAATTCATAACCTTTCATCAGAGCTACAGTTATGAAGACTTTATTGAAGGTTATAGACCGACAGAAAAAAATAATATTGAGAGACAAGATGGTATTTTGAAAGATTTTGCTGAGGATGCAAAAGAAAATCTAGAAAACAGTCAAAAGAATTTGGAAATCTTTGGAAAAGAAGTTAATACAAGCAACCTTCTTGATATGTTTAAAGTATTTGTTCAGGAACATATAGATAAAGAAGGTGCTTTTAAGCTAAAAGATACTGTTACGATTGTTGAAATTACAAAAACATCTTTTAAAACAGGCGGTTCAGCTGCTTCTGGGCAAAGACTCGCATTTAATATAATACTGCGAGACTACCAGGATTATAAAAATGGAGTAATAAAAACCAAGGACGATGTAAAGCCAAGCTACAAGTCAAATCAAAAATACCATGGTAATGCAGGATACTATTTCTACCTCTATGGTAAGCTAAAAGAATTTGAAGGTGAACAGTCGGTCAATATACAAGTAGCAGATGTAAACATTCAAAAACCAATCCTGAAAAACTACTATCTCATCATCGACGAAATAAACCGTGGCAATATCTCCAAAATCTTTGGAGAACTCATCACTCTTATCGAAGAAGACAAAAGACTCGGCGAGTCAAATGAATTAACTGTTACTTTGCCGTATTCAAAAGAGCCTTTTGGCATACCGTCAAACCTTTATATAATCGGCACAATGAACACAGCCGACAAATCGATAGCACTCGTAGATATTGCGCTTCGTAGGAGATTTACATTTGTGCGAATGGAGCCTAGAGATGAATTTTTGCCAGAAGCGATTAAAAAACTAAATAGTGAAATTGAGAAAAAACGAGGTGAAGATTATCTAATAGGTCACGCATTTTTTATAGACAAAGACGGCAAAAAAATCGAAGATGAAGCTAGATTATCTCAAATATACAAATACAAAATCATACCACTCATTGAAGAGTATTTTTACGCTGACCAAAGAACTATAGACGAACTAAAAAATAAAATACTGGATAATCAATAAAATTAGGAAATAAGCATATGAATGAAATAGCTGGTCAAAATCTTTTTGAACAAATTCAAAAACTTATTGAGCAAACCAAGCAAAATGTGGCGGTAGCCATAAATAGCTCTTTTACGCTTATGTACTGGAATATAGGAAAGCTTATTAACGATGAGATTTTGCAAAACAAAAGGGCGGAGTACGGTAAAGAGATTGTCGTTACGCTGTCACGACAATTGCAAGATAATTTTGGCAAAGGATTTAGTGAAAAAAATTTGCGAAGTATAAGGGCATTTTATTTGACATTTCCAATTTGGCAGACAGTGTCTTCCAAATTGAGCTGGAGCCATTATTATGGTAAAAAACAATGGAACTAAAATTGAAACCACAAATTAACGAATCCCAAACCGTCGAACTCAAACTCATTTGGAAAGATGACCACATCAAAACCATCGGCGTACACGACAACAAGCTACTCATGTGGAATGCAGGAGATTTGCCGCCGCATTGGACGGTTGAGACGCTACTGCAAAAGCACTCATCGGAACCGCACAACCCTGCTATCGCTTATCCATTTTTCCTAGCCGGATATATCGAATCATGGGGGCGAGGGATAGAAAAGATTGTTGAAGAGTCGCAAAAATTCAACGGTATCACTCCGCAGTTTAGGTGGCAAAACGGTTTGTGGGTAGAGTTTTATTTTAACAAGATCACAGAAAAAGACCTAGAAAAAAGTTCACCGAAAAGTTCACCGAAAAGTTCACCGAAAACAGAAGATAAAATCATAGACTTAATCACGCAAAATCAAAAAATTACAACCGAAGAGCTGGCTCAAATCTTAGGTGTTAGCAAGCGTGCGATACTAAAACAAATCGCAAAACTAAAAGAGGTTGGGAAACTTGCAAGGGTTGGTGGTGCCAAAGGCGGATATTGGGAAATCTCAAAATGAACTATTCAAAACATTAAAAGGTAAAAAAACAATAATGAAAACAATCACACTAGCCCACGGAAGCGGCGGAGTAGAATCCAACAAACTGATAAACGATATATTTTTTGAGGCGTTTGGCAATGAGTACCTAGCCCAAGGCGAAGATGCGAGCAAGCTGGGCGAGATAAAAAACATCGCCATGACAACAGATAGCTATATCGTGAGCCCCATTTTTTTCGCTGGTGGCGACATAGGCAAGATTGCAGTATGTGGGTCATGCAACGACCTAGCGGTGAGCGGTGCGAAGCCAAAATTCTTAAGTGTCGGATTCATCATCGAAGAGGGGTTTGAGGTAGAAAATCTACGAAAAATCGTCGCCTCAATGGCAAAAGAGCTAGATATAAACGGAGCAAAAATCGTCACTGGCGACACAAAAGTCGCCCCCCGTGGTAGTGTGGACAAGATTTTTATCAACACAACAGCCATCGGCGAAATACAAAACAGCAATCTCAGCCACAAAAGCCTCAGAGATGGTGACACCATCCTACTCTCTGGCTCTATCGGTGAGCATGGCTCTGCTATTTTTTGCGCGAGAGAAGGCATCGATATGACTAGCAATCTCCAAAGCGACTGCAGGTCACTATGGCCAATCATCGAGGAGCTACTGGCAAATGGCGAAGAGATAATCTGCATGAGAGACGCGACCAGAGGCGGCGTGGCGGCAGTGCTAAACGAGTGGGCAAACGGGGCAGATGTCTGTATAACTTGTGAAGAGTCAAACATCCCACTAAAAGACGAGGTCAAAGGCGTGTGCGAGCTACTAGGATTTGATGCGCTAAACCTTGCAAATGAAGGTAGATTTATCGTTGCCGTTCGAGGCGCTACCGATAAGACTCTATCAATCCTAAAAAAATATGATACAAGTTCTGCGATTATAGGAATTGTCGGGGGAGAATATACCAAAAAGGTAGTTTTAAATAGCGAATACGGCACAAGAAGATTTATGGACTACCCTTCAGGTGAACTTTTGCCTAGGATTTGCTAGAATTAGAGTCCAAAAATTCAAACCAAAACGGCAAGTCTACAAATGAAAATCTTGAGTGCGGATTATATCTTACTAATGGACGGCGAAAAAACCGTACTTCGAAAAGGTGCCGTTGCTTTTGAGAAAGAAATTTTAGAAATTGCTCATTCAAGTGAACAACTAACACAAAAGTACCCCCAAGCATCATTCGAATATCTAGGCGACAACTCTGTGCTTATGCCTGCCCTCATCAATGCACATACACATTTAGAGTTTAGCTCAAACAAAACAACTCTTACCTACGGTAACTTTATAGAATGGCTTACAAGCGTTATGGAGAACAGAGAGAAACTATCAAGCGGTAATATTGAAAGCGTTATAGAAAAAATACTCAAAGAGATGCTCAGATACGGAACGGCTACAATCGGCGCAATTAGTTCGTTTGGCAAGGATTTAACACCATGCGTATCGACTCCACAAAAGATAGTTTACTTTAATGAACTCCTAGGTTCCAGAGAGGAGTTTTTAAACGAAAGTGAGGCTGATTTTGATAGGCGCCTTGAAAGAACCATGAGATTTAAAAGCGATAGCTTTATTCCTGCCGTATCGGTTCATTCCGCCTACTCAACACATCCAAAACTAGTCAACAAAGCTGTTTCTATAGCAAAAAAATATGATATGCCGATTGCCGTTCATTTTATGGAAAGCAAGGGTGAGCGCGGTTGGCTAGATAAAAGTAATGGAGAATTTAAAGCATTTTTCAAAAAATTCTTTGGTATCGAAAAAAGCCTCACGACAACGGCAGAGTTTTTGGAAAAGTTCGAAGGCGCTAGAGCTATCTTTGTTCACTGTCTCTACGCCAAAGAAGAAGAACTAGAAAAGATGAAATATCAAAATGCACACATAGTGCATTGCCCAATTTCAAACAGGCTTCTAAGCTCGAGGATTTTTGATATTGAAAAGGCAAAAAATCTCAATATGGATTTTATTACGGCAACTGACGGACTTAGCTCAAATTTTTGCCTAAATCTCTTTAACGAGCTTAGATGCACTCTTTTTATGCATTATGATTTGAGCCTAAAAGTACTACCTTATGATCTATTAGAAAGTGTTACAAAAAATCCGGCTATTGCCCTCGGTCTACCTGTAGGTCAAATCATACAAGGTTATTCTGCGGATTTGATTAGTTTCAATCTGCCTGATACACTAGAAAACGACGAGGCGTTAGCGCTTCAAATCATCCTTCATACAAATAAGGTTGAGAGAATATATATAAATGGAGTAGAGTATTAATGGAATTCATAAAAAAATTATTATGGCCAATCTGGGGCCCGATTGTCTTTATTCAAAATCACTTCAAAGCGGTTTTATTGGTGCTTATTTTGTTTTTTATTTTCTACTCATCAGGCGATGAGGCGACAAAAAATCCAAATCTAGCAAAGATTTATATAACAGGTCCGATAATAAGCGCCGATAAATTTCTCGAAGAGATAAAACGAGCCGAAGATCAAAAAGTCAAAGGTATGCTTGTAATCGTGAATTCTCCGGGCGGAGCAGTGGGTCCGTCGGTAGAGATGTCGATGGCAATCAAAAGACTCAAAGCAAAAATGCCTGTCGTTGTCTATGCTGAAGATACAATCGCAAGCGGAAGCTACTACTCATCAATCTGGGCAAATAAGATAATAGCAAACCCTGGAAGCGTAGTTGGTTCGATTGGCGTAATATTTGAAGGCATGAACGTCGAACCGTTGATGAAAAAAGTAGGCATTGAGACTCAAATAGTAAAAGCCGGCGAATACAAAGAGATGGGCACGCCGACTAGAAAATGGACAAAAACAGAGCGAGCCGGACTAGAAAATGTAATAAACGACACTTATGCGATGTTCGTAGAAGACGTAGCGAACGCCAGAAATCTTGATGTAAACCGCTCAAACGAATATGCAAACGCTCAAGTCTTTACCGCCAGAGAAGCCAAAAAACGAGGATTGATAGACGAAACCGGCAGTATAAAAGATGCAGAGGAAGCACTAGCTAAAATGGCAAAAGTAAAAGACCCCGTCTGGATGGAAAAAAGCAAAATGGAAAGTTTTGTAGAGCAACTAGCCTCCCAAACTGCCGCCAAAATTTCTCTTGCTTTTACCGGGCTGAAAGCATACTAACCCTTACTGCTTAATAATATCTATACCTTCCGTAGCTTTGAACTCAAACAGTGAGTTTGGAGCTTGGACGTTTTTCTTCTGATTTGAGAATCTGATTTCCACTTGATTGTCCATCTCGTCCGCATAAGTTATATTTTGCGGTAATGAATCTTTCATGCTAAAAAATACAGCCTTGCCGCCGCTATTTGCTTTATATTTCCCGCCTCCCATATCAACAGCATTTTTCAGCATTTCATCAATACTAGGCATAGTTTTTTTATTCATATAAACGGCTTGTGACAGCTCAGGTTCATAAACAATGACTTGCTGTCCATTTACAAAAACATCTTTTCTGACCGGTTTTTTGTAACTCCATAGTGCTTTGTCGGGTTTTTTGACGATTAGTGCACCGTTATAGGTTATCTTCTTTTTGTGTTCATTTGTAACGGTTTGTGTAAAATCAGCCGAAAAAGAATCAAAATCTATATTTAATGCAAATACGAAAACAGGCAAAAAAAGTAATATAAACCTTTTCAATAAAGCTCCTTGTGAGTTTTTTATAGTATAACTAAAACCCATTTATTTTGGGGTTTTGTGTTATTCTTACGGCAATTTTTGACAAGAAAGAACCTCATATTATGATAAACAAAATAATCTCCAAAATTTTGGGCACTAAAAACGAAAAAGAGCTAAAAAGATACAAAAAAAGAGTGGAGGCAATCAATGCGCTTGAGCCACACTATCAAACTATGAGCGATGATGAGCTAAAAGCCGCTTTTGCCAAACTAAAACACAAGATAGAAAACGGCGATTCGCTTGATGACATACTAAATGACTCATTTGCCATTACAAGAGAAGCGTCAAAAAGAGTACTTGGCATGAGACATTTCGATGTCCAAATGATAGGCGGTCTGGCGCTGAATGAAGGCAAAATAGCCGAGATGAAAACAGGTGAAGGTAAAACACTCGTAGCAACACTTCCTGTAATACTAAACGCAATAACCGGCAAAGGCGTGCATGTCGTAACGGTCAACGACTATCTAGCCAAAAGAGATGCTACCGAGATGGGTCATCTGTATAATTTTCTAGGTCTTAGTGTCGGCGTTATACTATCCGACGAAGAAGACGAAAATATCAAAAAAGCGGCATACGATGCGGATATAACATACGGCACAAATAACGAGTACGGCTTTGATTATCTCAGAGACAATATGAAATACTCAGCCTCCGCACAAATGCAAAAAAATCACTATTTTGCCATCGTGGATGAAGTCGACTCTATACTAATAGACGAAGCAAGAACTCCATTAATCATCTCAGGACCTACAAAATCTTTTATGGGTCAATACGAAGAGGCAAATAGAGTGGCTCTAGCGCTTGTCCGTGATGAAGATTTTACGGTCGATGAAAAAAATAGAGTAATCCTAACAACAAACAGCGGTATTGAAAAGGCAGAAAAACTTTTTAACGTCGGTAATTTATATGACGTTGAAAACTCTATTTTGTTACACAGGCTAGACCAAGCGCTAAAAGCAAATTATCTATTCAAAGTCGATGTCGATTATGTCAATAGAGACGGTGAAATTATCATCGTTGATGAGTTTACGGGTAGACTCTCGGAGGGCAAAAGATTCTCGGAGGGCTTACATCAAGCACTAGAAGCAAAAGAAGGCGTTCTTATCAAAGAAGAGAGCCAAACGCTAGCCGACATAACATTCCAAAACTATTTTAGACTTTATGAAAAACTAGCCGGCATGACCGGAACCGCTCAAACGGAAGCGACGGAGTTTAGCGAGATTTACGGGCTAGACGTCGTATCGATCCCAACAAATGTTCTAGTTATGAGACAAGACCTAAACGACCTCATCTACAAAACTGAAGAAGAAAAATTCGAGGCTGTTATTAAAAAAATATCAGAACTGCACCACAAAGGTCAGCCTGTACTGATTGGAACGGCAAGTATTGAAAAGAGTGAACAGTTACATGAGCTGTTAAAAATTGCCAAAATTCCGCATACGGTGCTAAATGCCAAAAACCATGAAAAAGAGGCAGAAATAATCAAGGGCGCCGGCGTAAAAGGAGCAATAACTGTTGCTACAAATATGGCAGGACGTGGCGTAGATATTAGAATAACAGACGAAATTAAAGCCCTTGGCGGTCTTTATATAATAGGAACGGAAAGGCACGAAAGTAGAAGAATAGATAACCAGCTCAGAGGGCGAAGCGGTAGACAAGGCGACGTCGGTATCAGTCAGTTTTATCTTTCGCTTGATGATACTCTATTAAGAATCTTCGGCGGTGATAAAATAAAAAGTATCATGAACAGACTTGGACTTGAAAGAGGTGAGTGTATAGAATCCGGGATAGTTACAAATGCAGTAGAAAAAGCACAAAAAAAAGTAGAGGGGATGCACTATGAAAGCAGAAAACATCTACTAGAATATGATGATATTGCAAATGCACAAAGAAAAATAATCTATAACTTTAGAAATGAATTACTTGCAGAAGATTGTGATATAGCCGCAAAACTTGACGAAAATAGACAAGTGTATGTAGCAAACATTCTGTCCGATGCAAATATTTATGAAGGGCTAGAGAGTGAAGATTTCAATATTGAAAAATTAGTAGAACTTTTACAAGAAGACATTAATCTATTCGTATCCATCGATGAGCTAAATAAAACTTCTTATGAAGCCCTATTTGAATCTATACTATATATTTTAAAAATGCACTACACACACAAAATGAGTATTGTAGAACCTAGTACCAAACTAGAAATAGAAAAAGTCTTGTATCTTCAAGTGCTAGATACTGCATGGAGAGAACACCTATATCAAATGGATATACTAAAAACAGGTATAGGTCTACGAGGCTACAATCAAAAAGATCCGCTTGTGGAGTACAAAAAAGAGAGCTACAAGCTATTTACGGAACTGGTAGAAACAGTAAAAATCACAGCCGTAAGAGCGCTTCATGCCTTTAGAATAGAGAGCGAGGAGGCAAGAGATCAGGCTATGGACGGGGAAAGTGAAATAGAAATCATCTCGACGGAAGATAAGAAAAAGGCAAGACAAGAAGCATATAGCAAGAAAAAGAGTAAATAAGTACTCCGATGGACAAGCAATTTGTCTTTTTTATAGTACGAAAGTACCTCAAGTTTGACCGCTCGCAACCGTTCATATCGATAACGGCACTTCTAGCATTTTTTGGAGTTATGATAGGAGTCTTCGTGCTAATTGTAGCCATGGCAATCATGAACGGCTTTGATAAAGAGTTTGAACGCAAGCTTTTTACAATGAACTATCCGCTAACAATATATTCAAAAGTATCACAATATATGGATATAAACTCAGTAAATGAACTTGAAAAGAAATTTCCAAATCTAAAATTTAGCCCTTTTTTACGTAGTAGCGCAATTATAAAATCGTCAAGTGATATGGACGGCGCCGTTGTTTTTGGTATAGACTTTGCAAAAGAGAGTCAGATAAACACCGTATTTGAATCTGCCGTAAGGGGAAAACAGTTTAGAGATTTTGAATGTCTAATAGGAAGCGGACTCAAAAAGGAGCTGGACGCTTCAGGCGAGAAAAAAATCACACTTATATTTGCAAACTCTGAACCTGACGGCTTTGGTATGACGCCTACTATGAAAAGATTCTTCGCCGAAAAATCTTTTCATTCTGGACTTATAGCATACGATAAAAGTTATATTTACATAGATATAAAAGACTTAGCAAAAATTCTGCATACAGACGAATCGGCAATTGACGGTATCCATGTATATAGCCAAACCCCGTTCGAAGACAAAAAGAACTTAGAAAAAACGCTAGGAGAAAACTTTTCCGTAGTAGGATGGTGGCAGCAAAACGGCAACTTCTTTTCTGCATTAGCTCTAGAAAAGAGAGCTTTGTTTATCGTCCTAATGCTAATTATTATAGTTGCATCGCTAAATATCATAAGCTCTCTCTTGATGACAGTTATGTCTAGACGTAAAGAGATAGCCTTACTTTTATCACTTGGAGCCTCTAAAAAAGAGGTGAAAGGTATTTTTTTCTATCTTGGACTAATAATAGGCGCTAGCGGTATACTAGTAGGAGCTATACTTGCCCTTATTTGCTTATACATACTCGGTAATTTTGATATAATATCACTTCCTGCCGATGTATACGGAAGCTCTAAACTCCCTCTTGAGTTATCAATCATCGACTTTTGCCTTATTATTATAGGTTCTATTGTTATTGTCATAGGCTCGTCTTATTATCCCGCCAAAAAAGCTTCAGAGGTCGATATATTAACCACATTGAGAAACGAATAATGCCTGATATTACACTAATCATCACCATCTCAATAATCATCGTACTATCACCGTTTGTTTCAAACATCACTAGAGTACCCATAGCGGTTATAGAGATTTTGCTTGGCGTTTTAGGTGCATATTTCGGACTTCTAGGCAAAAATGAATATTTTTCTATCGTCGCAAAAGTAGGTTTCCTATTTTTGATGTTTATTGCCGGTCTTGAGGTAAACCTAAAAGAGTTTGCGAATATGAAGCGCGACTTCCTAGTTAGAGCCGGTATATATTTTACCACTCTCTACGCTCTAGCGATTATTGCATATACAATTTTCAATCTATCTCCTATTTATATAGTTATTTTGCCGATTTTCTCTCTTGGCATGATAATGGCGTTACTAAAAGACTATGGAAAACACCAACCGTGGCTAAACTTAGCTCTAACTATAGGCATAGCAGGTGAAGTTATCAGCATTATAGCAATTACTATTCTAACAGGTGCGCTAACTTTCGGATTCGGATTTAAATTTATAGAAGCTCTGTTTATGATGGGACTCTTTGTTGTGGCGACGATTACCTTTTTTAAATTCTCAAAAACCATGTTCTGGTGGTTTCCGGAACTAAAACAAGCAATTATTCCATTTCAGGACCAAAAAGATCAAGATATTAGATTTTCTATGGCGCTATTTTTTATCATGGTTGCACTTGCCTTATGGTTAAAAATAGATATGGTTCTTGGGGCATTTTTCGCAGGAATATTTTTGTCTTCATTCTTTAGACACAAAACTTCACTTTATGACAAGCTACTATCTCTATGTTTTGGATTTTTTGCCCCAATATTTTTTGTATATGTAGGCTCTACATTAGATTTACGAACACTTTTTATGCCGATAGTTCTCAAAAAAGCCTTGCTAATTATACTACTACTAGTAGGAATGAGACTTATCGCTTCTTTTATAGCTTTTTACGGAGCTTTAAAACTCAAAAATACACTATTATTTGCCCTGTCCGATTCAATGCCGCTAATGTTTATGGTTGCAGTCGCAACGATAGGTATGACGGCAAATGCCATTAGTAAGCTAGAATATTTTTCCATTATTTTAGCCAGTATGATGGATGCTATTATTATTATGACAACTGTAAAAATTATATTTAATTTTTTTGAGATGAAAAAAAAGAGGGAACAACAAAAGCCGCCCATATCTAGGACGGCTTAATCAATTAATCGGCTAAAGGTACGGGAGTTTTAGCAGTACTTGGCGGAAGCATTGGATAAATTATAACGGGTTTCTTGCCTGTTAAAGAAGTTAAAAACGTTTCTATTTTATCGGCATCTGTATCACTTATATTAAGACCAAGCTGTACACTTCCCATCTCTTTGATAGCTGTTTTCAAATCCCAAACCTGTCCATTGTGAAAATACGGTGCCGTCTCAGTAACGTTTCTTAATGTTGGAGCTTTAACCATTCCATTTTTATCGCCCTTGAAGTCACCTTTTGCAAATTTATACTTTGCAGTCACTTCAAACGGTTGCATACTACCGCCTACCGCCATAGAGTTGTGACAAGATGCGCATCCCTTATCAATAAACGTAGCCATTCCTTCTTTTTGTTCTTTTGTTAGAGCTTTTTTATTACCGTTTAAATATGCATCAAATGGTGATGGAGTTACCAAAGTTTTTTCAAAAATCGCAATAGTGTCTGCAATTTTCTCAAATGTTATCTTAGTTCCTTTACCGTATGCCTTATCAAACATTGCTACATACTCAGGCATAGAAGTTATTCTCTCGACAGCCAGCTCTTTTGGCGCCGCCATCTCCGGACCTGCCTGAATAGGACCTTGCGCCTGATCAGCCAAATGCGGACTTCTACCGTCCCAAAATTGCGCCTTATTTAGTACTGCATTGTATACTGTAGGCGAGTTCAAATTATGTGGATTTGCCGTCCATTTGTGCCCTATTGCCGCTGAAATACCGTCTACGCCACCGATAGATAGATTATGACAAGTATTACAACTTATTAGAGAGCTTTTTGATAGTCTAGGTTCAAAGTAAAGCATTTTACCAAGCTCGATTCTCTCTTTTGTCATCTCTCCTTTTGGGTCAATTTTTTTCATCAAAACTTTTGTATCGCTAGGAATTGCCTCAAGACCTGCGTCTTTTGCTTTTTTTATTAATGCCGTATCATCCATGGCAAACATCACGGATGCAACTGCCGAAACAGTTAAAACAGAGGTAAGAATTCTCATTTTTTATCCTTTTTGTAAATTATTAATTATGCTATAAGCCTAGCTATTAGGCCTTCTATATCTTCATAAAGCGCCTGTAAATCTTCTTCATGCATGACCTCATCCGCCAGTATTGAACTAGCTAAATTATATGTTACTATATCCTTACCGTTTGTAATTTGAGCAAGCTTTGAATAGACGCCAATCGCACACCTTTCACCATTTATTGCTTGCTCTAAAACAGCAAAAACATCTGGATTTTCCGGCGACTCGTAAGCACAATTGGCATGTGATAGCCATTCTTTTGAATGAAGCAAAGGCGTGCCGCCGAGTTGTATGATTCTATCGGCAACCATCGTGGCATGCCTTAATTCATCCGCCGCATGTTGATTTAATTCTGCAATAGCGGCATCTTTCATAATGCCTTTAATTACCTTTGCTTCGATAAAATACTGGTAATATGCTAACCACTCATCGGCGTATGCTTTATTTAAAAGCGTAATAACCTCTTCAGCATCAATTCCTTGTATTATTGATCTGCCTACCTTTCCCATATCATACCCCTAAGCTTTCTCTTTTGAAATACTCTTTTCCAGCCTTACACAACGGACAACCGCCAGGCGCTTTTTTGCCCCTATGAATATGCCCACAGATTTCGCACACCCACACATCTTCATTTTCATCAGAGAAAAAACCGTCCTCTCTCATAGCGTCTTGCAAAGCTTGATACTCTCTTTCGTGTTCAACTTCTACTTTGCCTATAGCATTAAATAATCTAGCAAGCTCTTTATGCCCTTCAGCTTCAGCTATTTTTGCAAACTCAGGATACATTATAGTGTGTTCATAATTTTCTCCAGCCATTGCACTATCAAGATTTTTTAGCGTGATTTCAGTCTCATAACCGTCTAACAACTTGTGGTACGCTTTAAATTCGGCTCTTGCATGCCATTTTTCATTTTCCGCCGCTTCTCTAAAATGTCTAGCTACCGCATGCCAGCCCTCATCCTCTGCAATATCAGCAAATAGATCGTATTTATTCCTAGCTTGAGACTCGCCGGCAAACGCCTTCATAAGATTTACGGCCGTTAGACTCTCGGTAATACACTTCATCTCTTCGCCACAGCAAACGAGCTTTCCACCGCCGACATACTGAACTTCTACTTCATTTCCACATTTACCGCACTTATATGTTTCATACTGCCTCATATTATTCTCCCTATTTTGAACTACAAAAAATTATATATAATGCTAACTTTGATATGAATAAATCATATTTAGAAAATATTTATATATGCTTAAAATGATTATACGTTATAATGAACCATAATAAATATTCAGGGAAAACAGATTATGGATTTTACTCAAACGCTTAGGGATCACGGACTAAAATCAACACCTCAAAGAACAGCTTTATTGGCAGAAATATATAAAGCAGGGCATATAGATATTGAGAAGTTACACCAAAACATACTTTTTAGTATAAAAATACCGTTAGGAACATTATATAGAGCCGTATCGGAATTAAGCGTAGCAGGAATATTAAATACTATAAGTATAAATGGACAAAAAACAATATATGAAATAACAAAAGGACATCATGGACATTTTGTATGCGACCTGTGCGGCAAAATAGACGATATAATTTATGACTCGGATAGCGTATTGAAAAACTCACAACTACCGAAAGATTATAAAATAAAAGCTTTAGCCTTAACACTACATGGTATATGTCAAAGGTGCGGTTAATATAAAATATATAAATTATTACTTACATCATGTAAATAATTCACTGATAGCTTTTTTTAGTTCTGTAACATCTTCGGTGTGATTTACAAAATCACGAAAACTTGCCGCGCCATCTATACCTTTTGAATAAGTATGCAGATGCTTTCTAAACATTACCACGCCCCTTTGTCCGTGAAATTCAACCATTGCTTCCAGATGAGCCAAAACCACGTCGCGTTTAAGAGAGCTCGTAACCTCGCAACTACCATCTTTTATCTGCCTGAAAATCCATGGCGCCCCTATTGCGCCGCGCCCTATCATCAATCCATCGCATTTTGTTATTTTTAATACTTCCATAGCCTTTTCATAGCTTGTAATATCTCCGTTTGCGATTACTGGAATATTAACCGCCTCTTTAATTTTAGCTATTTCTTCAAAGTCAACTTCGCCGCCAAATTTTTGACTTCTTGTCCTACCGTGAACCGCAATAAAATCAGCGCCGCTATCTTCGCAAATCTTAGCTATCTCTTCTCCATGCTTTCTCTCAAAACCGAGTCTGATTTTTGCACTGGTATAGCGCTTATTTGACTCTTGCTTAATTGTTTGTATTAATTTTGACATCTGAGGTAGATTTTTTAGTAACGCACTTCCTGAATTGTTCCCAACGACCTGAGGAGCTGGGCATCCGCAATTTAAGTCTATACAATCAATACCTTCCATACCATTAAGCACATGAACCGCTTTTGTAATAACATCTTCGGAGTAACCGTTAATCTGAACGGAATATGGATTCTCAAGCGGGGATTTTTCAGCTAGTTTCAATGTCTTTTTCGGATTATATGCCAAAGCGTTTGAACTAATCATTTCGCTTACCGTCAAATCAACGCCGAATCTTTTGACTACCGAGCGAAATGGAAGATCGGTATAGCCCGCTAGTGGGGCTAAAACCAATAAAGTCTTTGAAAAATCAATCATTGTCTAGGAGTTAAAGAATCCAAAAACGAACTAAGTCTTGTAGTGGCTCCTGAGTTTTTAAGAGCTATAAAAGCTTTGAATTCAAGTAGTTCATCGTCAGAACACATATCAAGCAACTCTTTTGCTTTTTCCGTCATCTCAAGCTCAAGGCAAACATATACGTATCCGCCCATTGCTTCTAAATTTTCTTTTGATAAATGATAGAAAAGTTCAAGTATTTCATCGGGACTTATTTTTCTTATCAGCGTTTTAGCTAGTGAAATATAATCATCTTTGTTAAATTTAACAAGATTACAAATTTCTTTGACATATTCATTATCCAACTCATATTTTTCATCACCTGAAAATCGAGCTATTATTTTTTGCGCTACAGCTTTACTTGGAGTGACTTCAATTTTTTTAATTTGTTTTAAGTCGCCGAACTCAACAAAAGCTTCATACGCCTTCATGCAAAGAGGGGTTTGTTTATCGCACGAACGTAAAATCTCTTCTGCATATTTAGCATCGCTTGATAATCTATTTTCTGCGTTTTTTTGTAAAACAGGATTGTCTTTTGCTAATCTAAATTTTGATAAATCAACATAATTACCCTCTTCTATAGCATGCAGAGCTTCAGCAACCTTATCAATCTTAGGTAGATTTAGTTTGAATCTACTTTTTGGTTTTATATCGCTTTGAGCTACCAAATCCGAAAGTATTTTAAACTCTGAATTTTTATACTCTTTATTTTCGTCGTCAACACCCATAAGCTTATTCGACAATTGATCGATAAGCATTTCATAATCATTTTTGTAGCTATTGATTTTCAGATAGTTTACAAGTCCATAGAACAAAAAATGCGCCATCGTAGCTATATAAAGAAGTATCAGAGGCAATACTATCCAAACAGCGGTAGGGAGTGTCTGCGATAGTCCTAAAAACGAAAATGTATATTCGCCTGAGACATTAAATACGACAATAATCGCGACAATACAAATAAATAAAAACGAAAAAAAAGTGTAACTCTTCAGATTCATCTAGGTCTCCTTATGCTATTCCTCTCTTTTTCGACTATCTCTCTGCAAACTATACAATATTTAGCAAAAGGTTTAGCTTTAAGCCTAGGCATTCCTATGGATTCCTCGCACATTTCACAAATACCGTATGAACCGTTATGTATCTTTACAAGTGCGGCCTCAATTTCTTCAAGCTCGGTTTTTTGTTGAAAAGTTATTGCATCCCCTTTTAGTATCTCCTCCGATGCGCTAGCTATATCGCCCTCATCTTTTAGCTCGTCTCTTTGTGTCTGAGCCAACTCATTGGCAACCGCTGATAAATTTTGTATTATCTGTGCTTTGCGCTCAAGCAAAATCGTCTCAAATTGCGCCATTTCTTTAGTTTTCACCGGACTCCTTTTACTTGTGATATGGATGGTTATTTTTTATGGCAAGACCCCTAAAAACCTGCTCTAGAAGCGCCACTCTTGCCAGCTTATGCCCAAATGTCATAGGGCTAAGTGAAATAACCCTATCAAATTTAGACAGAAATAGTTTATCAAATCCATATGCGCCACCAAGAAAAAAGTTAATTTCGCTCCTCATCCCATCAAAAAGCAGACTAAAAGATTTTGAATCCATCAGTTCTCCACTTTCATCAAGAGCTATACAAAAGCCTTTTAGATGGTGCTCATACGCCTTTGAATAGCTATCCTTTGCCTCGTTTATACCTATCTTGACAGCCTTTTGCACATTTTTATCCTGAATTTCTACGGTCTTTACATCTGCAAACTTTGACGACATTTTTACAAACTCGTCTTCGATAGTTTTATATGCATCTTTTGAGCTTCGCTCTATTGAAAAAATAGAAATCTTCACTTTTTGGAATACTCCAGCAAATCGCTTAGTGTTTTTTTAAGCGAATCTCTTTTGACTATCATATCGATTAGTCCTTTTTCTAGTAAAAATTCACTTCTTTGGAATCCCTCAGGAAGCTCGGCATTAATAGTCTGCTTAATAACCCTCTGTCCTGCGAACCCTATCAATGCACCAGGTTCGGCAATAATATAGTCTCCCAGCATTGCAAACGAGGCGCTGACCCCACCCATTGTAGGGTCCGTCAATACAGATATAAAAGGTAGGCCACTTTCCGATAGCCTTGCCAAAGCCGCAGAAGTTTTAGCCATCTGCATCAGACTAAACGTACTCTCTTGCATTCTAGCCCCCCCACTTGCGGATACTATTATTACGCCTTGTTTTTTTTCTATAGCGCGATGAACGGCTCTAACTATTTTTTCACCTTCAACTGAGCCCAAGGAGCCACCCATAAACGCAAAATCAAATACTGCCAACTGACACGGAACCCCGTTTATAAGACATTCTCCAGACACAACCGAACTTGTTCTGCCGGTTTTTGCCTTACCCTCTTCGACTCTTGTTTTGTATGATTTTTTATCAACAAAATTTAAAGGGTCAGTAGGCACCAAATTAGCATCCATCTCAACAAAGCTACCATCGTCGCAAAGTGATTCTATCCTGTCTTCAAAAGAGAGTCTCATGTGATATCCACATTTTGGACAAACATATTTTTTTGCCGCAATCTCCTTGAAATACATTAATGACTGACACGATTCGCACTTTATCCAGTGACTCGGAGCATCATTTTTCTGCGGTCTCTCTTTCCTAATTTTAGTAACTATTTCACCGAAAAAAGACATTTTTGCTCCTTCAATATTCAACTTTACCCTAGCAACTTCATAGCTATAGCTTTTGCCGCTTCTCTGCCGTCAAGCGCAGCATTTACTACTAAATTTGCACCTCTAAAGCAATCGCCTCCTGCATAAACACCGCCAAGAGTAGTTTCATAATTTTTATCAACAACTATTTGATTCCATTCATCAGTTTTTATTTTTTCTGCCGTTACAAATGCCGGCAAATCCATACCGAATCCAAGAGCAAAAACTACTATGTCGATTTTTATCTCTTCTTCCGAGCCCTCAACGATAACTATTTTGCCTCTGCTATTTTGATTTTCCAATTTTGTTTTTTGCATTACGACACTTCTTGCGCGTCCATTTGAATCTGTCAAAATCTCTTTTGGTGCAGTAAAAAAACTAAACTCAACGCCCTCTTCAATGGCATTTTTATACTCTTTTTTGCTTCCAGGCATTCCATCGGCATCTCTTCTATAATAGCAAATAACTTTTTTTGCGCCTTCTCTAACGGCAGTTCTTACACAATCCATAGCGGTATCTCCACCACCTATAACGGCAACAATTTTATCTTGTACGTCAATCGGCTCAATACGGTCTAATTTTAACTCTTTTTTTTGAGCGGCACCTAGGAAATCCATAGCTTGATAAACATTTTTTGAATCTTCGCCGACAATATTTGCTCTATTGCTTCTTCTAGCTCCTATACCTAAAAATATTGCATCATACTTCTTGCGAAGTTCGCCAAAATCAATCTCTTTGCCTACTTCACTATTGAGGTACAGTTCAAGTCCTGCATTTTTTAGTATCTCTACCCTTTTAAATACGGTTTCTTTATTTAATTTAAACCCAGGTATTCCCCAAGTTAAAAGCCCTCCCGCAAAGGCTTCCTTTTCATACATATCAACACCTATTCCTGCTCTTAAAAGAAACGTAGCAACAGATAAACCTGCAGGACCGCTACCTACAACTGCTACTTTCTTATCTGTTCTAATACCTTGGAACCCTAAATTGAAGCCATTTTTAAATCCCTCTTCAGTAATAAACGTCTCAATAGAACCTATAGTTATAGCACCAAAAGCGCTATTTAGCGTACATGCGCCTTCACAGAGCTTATCTTGCGGGCAAACTCTACCCATAATTTCAGGAAATGGAGAAGATTCGTTTGACATCTTAAACGCAAGTTTGAAATCTTTACCTGATACTAGTTTTAGCCATTGCGGAATATAGTTATCTAACGGGCACCCATTGTGACAATAAGGAATACCGCACTGAACACACCTATCAGCTTGAGCCCTAGCACTATGTTCATCAAATCCTTCATAAATTTCTTCAAAATTCTTTATTCGCTGAAGTACATTTTTTTTCTTAGGCTCGACTCTATCGTTTTTCAAAAAGCTTTGCATATTAATTGCCCTCTCTAGGATTCAAAGGTGCTTTCATGGCTTTTGGCATCACAAGCCAAAAATACCTAATCTCTTCTCTAAAATTATTCAAAATAGATAATGCCTTATCACTTTTCGTTTCAGTATAATGTTTTTTTAATATCTTCTTAAGATGTTGCATAACTTCATCTGACTCATCCGTATCAATTCTTTTTGCAAGAACCAACTCCCCGTTTAACCTATCGATAAACTCTTTATCTTTGTCATACACGAACGCTATACCGCCTGTCATTCCGGCTCCAAAGTTAATTCCAGTTTTTCCAAGAATAACTACCGTACCTCTTGTCATATACTCACACGCATGGTCTCCGGTTCCTTCAACGACGCTTAGCGCACCTGAATTTCTAACGGCAAACCTCTCTCCGACACTTCCATTAATAAACAATTCACCACCTGTTGCGCCGTACAAACAAGTATTTCCGGCCGCGGCAAATTCTTCGCCTTTTAGCTTCGGCGATATTACAACCTTTCCGCCATGCATACCTTTGCATACATAGTCATTTGCATAGCCGCTTAAGTATATGGAAATACCGTTAATTAGAAAAACACCGAGGCTTTGTCCCGCTATGCCCCTTAGTTTAATTTTTATAGTATCTTCAGCCAAACCATCATCGCCGTATATTTTCGCTATTTCGCCGCTTAGTCTAGCACCAAAACTTCTATTTAGATTCGTAATATCTCTCTCAATTACAATTTTATTGGCTGGATTTCTGATTGCGCCTATCGCTTCTTCGACTATTTCTTTTTCGAACTCATTTTTATCGAATGGTTCATTTGACGGTTTTGCACATTTATTTGGACCGTCAACACTAAATAGCACACTAGAAAAATCGAATTTTTTAGCAAATTCATTATCTAAAGTCGCAAGAAGTTCAGTTTTTCCTATAATTTCATCCAAGCTTTTATATCCAAGGCTTGCCAAAATCTCCCTAATATCTTCCGCAATAAAAGTCATATAATTTATAACCTTTTCAGCCGTTCCGTGGAAATTATCCCTAAGCGCCTCCTCTTGAGTTGCGATACCTTCGGTGCACTTATTTAGATGACAAACCCTAAGTATCTTACAACCAAGCAACACTAATGCTCCGGTTCCGAAAGCATAACTTTCTGCGCCCAAGATAGCCGCTTTGACAACATCTAGCCCTGTTTTTAATCCGCCGTCAGTCTCAAGAGATACAAAATCCCTTAAATGGTTAACTTTAAGCGCATTATGCGCCTCCGAGAGTCCAAGCTCCCAAGGATTACCGGCAAACTTAATAGAAGTTAACGGTGCCGCACCAGTACCGCCTTCACTACCTGATATAATAATTTTATCCGCATAAGCTTTTGCTACACCTGCCGCAATTGTACCTACCCCCGCGGTAGAAACAAGCTTAACTGAAATTTTTGCCGTCGGATTAACCTGTTTTAGATCAAATATAAGCTGTGCCAAATCTTCGATAGAGTAAATATCGTGATGAGGAGGAGGTGAAATAAGCGTCACTCCAGGAACCGTAAACCTTAACTTTGCGATAAGAGGCGTAACCTTATGCCCAGGCAACTGTCCGCCTTCGCCAGGTTTTGCGCCTTGAGCAAGTTTAATTTGAATTTCAACCGCACTCCTAAGATAACCCGGTGTTACGCCAAATCGCCCAGACGCAACTTGTTTGATTTTCGAATTACAATCTGTTTTCAGCCTCTCAGGCGACTCGCCGCCTTCTCCTGAGTTGCTCATACCACCTATCGTATTCATAGCTTTCGCTAACGCTTCGTGAGCTTCAGGGCTTATTGAACCTAAGCTCATCGCCGCCGTCGCAAACCTCTTAAATATTTTTTCTTTTGGCTCTACTTGTTCAATTGCAATCGGTTTTTGCGATGATTTTAAAGTCAAAAAGTCTCTAATCATCTTGCCGTCCCTACCGTTAACAAGATTTTTAAAATGCTCATAATCTTCTTTATTATTTGTTTCTACCATTTTTTGCATTGCATAAACAACTGCAGGTGAATAGTCGTGGAACTCTTTTTCGTACGAGTACTTATAAAAACCGCCTATCTCAAGCGGAAATATTTTGTTACTACCGTCTTTTGAAACTGCTTTCTTATGTTGTATGTTTAGCTTCGCCTCTATGTCTGCAAAGTCGAGTCCGGAAACCATAGCATGAGCTCCAACAAAGCATTTATCTACTATGTTTCCGGATAAGCCTATAGCATCAAATAGACCTGAATTTCTATACGATGCAATTGTGGCAATACCCATTTTTGATAGAATTTTTTGTAAACCTAAATCAATAGAATGTTGCACATTTTTTATAGCCGCCCTAATATCATGCTCGTCTCCGCCTTTGCTTTCAACTATATCGTAAGTAGTTGCGTATAATAAATATGGGAAAATAGCCTGTGCGCCAAAGCCTAAAAGTACGGCTGAGCTATGAGAATCATAAACCTCACCCGTAATGCATAGTGTAGAAACTAGATGCCTCACACCGTTTTCTAATAAAACTTTATTGAGCCTACCGACAACCATTGCCATAGGCATAGCTTTTTCGTCTGTAGCTAAATTTCTATCATCCAAAATAATAATTCTCACGCCATCTTTTTTGACGGTCTGAACAACTTTTACACACAACTCCTCTAAGGAACTTTCAAGTTCACTACTAAACCCTGTGCTAAAAAATCCGTTTTTGTAACAAGCTTCATATTGCGCACTTTTACTATCGCCAAAACTAAGCAAAATTTCCAACTTATCTTTTGTCAAAATCGGTGAGTGTGTTTTAATTCTTTTAGCGTTCTCACCTGTCTCGGTTAAGATATTATGTGTTTCACCGAAGCCAGTGTTTAAACTCATAACTATTTTTTCTCTAAGCGGGTCAATCGGAGGATTGGTTACCTGAGCAAATTTTTGCTTGAAGAAGTCACAAATTGGTCTAAACTCTTTGCTAAATGCCGCAACAGGCGTATCGTCACCCATTGAGCCGGTATTTTCTTTTCCGTCCTCAATTGAAGGTCTTATAACCATATCAATTAATTCATATGTATAGTTAAAATACAACTGTTTTTGGACTAAATTTTGGATAGCGTAATCTACGCTTTCTTTTGCCGAGTCAACAAACTCTTGGATATGCACCATATGCTTGGTTAGCCACTCACTATAAGGCTTGGATGATTTTATATACTCGTTAATATCATCATTTTTAAGTACTTTTCCGAATTTTAGGTCAACGCCTATCATCTGCCCACTTTGAAGTCTGCCTCTCTCTATAATCTGGCTCTCATCTATGTCTAGTACGCCGTACTCGCTAGCTATCAAAATTCTGTCATCTTTTGTAATAATATACTTTGAAGGTCTAAGACCATTTCTATCCAATATGCAACCGATATATCTACCATTAGTTACCGTAACTGCGGCTGGACCATCCCAAGCCTCGAAACATGCAGAAGTGTATTCATAAAATGCTCTAAGTTTTGCATCAAGATGCGGCGCGTTTTGCCAAGGTGCAGGAATCAAAGCTCTTACAGCTTTGAAAAAATCAAATCCATTAATTAGTAAAAACTCTAGCATGTTATCAAGACTTGCCGAATCAGAATTGTTTGCCTGCAAAAGAGGCATTATTCTTCGAAGCTCCTCTTGAGTATATACCTCACTAAGCAAAGACTCGCACTTTGCGATAGCATTGTATCTGTTTGCGGAAATAGAGTTGATCTCTCCATTGTGAGCTAGCGTTCTAAAAGGTTGCGCTAATCTCCATTTTGGAAGAGTATTTGTAGAGAATCTTTGATGGAATAAAGCAAATGAAGCTTTGAATTTTTTGGAGTTTAAGTCTTTGTAGAACTCTTTAATATGGGTCGGCATAACAAGACCCTTATAGACAATCACTTTACTCGAAAAAGAAGTTATGTAAAATTCATCATCTGCACTAAGTGCTTTTTCTATCTCTTTTCTGGCCAGGTAAAGCATTGCATCGAATTTTTTTGTAGCTATAAGAGAGTTTGGCACAACATATACTTGTTTGATATCAGGTAATTTTCCTAGCGCCAATGAGCCGAGAGCCTTTGTATCTAAAGGAACTTTTCTAACAAATACAACATTTAAATCATTTTGTTCACAAAGACTTTTGAAAACTTCAACTTGCTCCTCTTTTGAAAAAAACACCATTGCAACAGCAAAAAGTTCCGGCAAATCAACATTCGCTTCTTTGGCTTCGTTTTTCAAAAATTCAACCGGCAAAGAGAATAAAAGACCGCTTCCGTCTCCGCTTTTACCGTCTGCCGCTATCGCACCTCTGTGCATCATTCTCTCTAGGGATTTTATTGCGTCTTCTACAATATTGTGGCTAGGTATATTTTTGATATTGGCAAGCGCACCAAAACCGCAGTTATCCCTATACCCCGTAAGAAGTTCCATATTTGTCATAAGAGCCATATCAATATTTCCTGTTCCAAAGTCTAAAAGCCTACAATATACTCCATAAGCTTCCCAAAAAAATTAGCCGCTTATTCTATCAAAAATAGTGTAAAATATGTTAAAAACAAGGTAGGTTTTGCAAGGGTTTGTACTAAACGTAAAAAGAGTCAAAAGCGAAGACTTATTGGTAACGGTTCTAACGGAACGAAAAATAAAAAAACTTTATAGATTTTACGGTGTTAGACACTCAGCTGTCAATTTAGGATTCAAAATTGATTTTGTAGCAGAACCTGTTCAGAACAAGAATATTCTTCGTCTGAAAGACCTGATGCATTTAGGGTTTTCTTGGCTACACGACTCTTACAGGCTCGGTATTTGGCAGAATTTCTTAAGCATATTAAATCTACATTTACAAGATACTGACGAAATAGACCCCTTCTACTATGAATTACTTTGTAATTACGCCGATATTTTCGAACAATCAAATCCAAAACGACTCATAATAGAGGCTTTTTTAAAAATACAAAAATTTGAAGGCACCGCAAGTAGGTACGATTTTTGTTTTATTTGCGATAAACCTACTGCCGAGAATGTATCAATAGGTAAAGGATTTATGATAGCTCACCATGAATGTTTAGGAAGCTATAAATTTGCAAAAAAACCTACAGTTGAACTAATAACTGAAGGTAGAACTATATATTTTGAAAATGATGAAGTTGATAGATTGTATGAAATAACTCAAAAAGGGTTCTGAATGGTCACTAACTTGCTATACGATACAAAATTTGCCACTCTGATGGAAAATAGCGCAACCGAGCTGATTAAATATTTATTCGACAAGAATATTGAATTCGGAGTAGTTTGCGATACTGCCGGTGTTAGTTTTGATCCGGTATTGCCAAAAGATATAATGAAAAATATCAAACAAATCGCGCTATTCGTCGTATCTGGATATTCTTTTGAAAGCGCCTATTTATCAGATGAAAACACTCTTTACTTTGAGGCAGGTTTTGGACCTCAAAATTTTGGCTCAACAGTCGGAATAAGCATTGATAAAATAGCTCAAATAGTTGTGGAAGATACGCCTATATTTATTAATATCTCAGCAGGACAAAAGAAAAAAGTTCAAGCACCAAAAGAGCCAACAGATAGCGAAAGCAAATCAATGGAAAGACTTCTTAGTAATCCGGAAAATAAAAGATTTTTGAAAAAATAATCACGATTAAGAAAATGAATCTTCTCCGCTTTTCATATCAAAATGGCCTATTTTTACTTCAACCCTAGTATTACCAAGTGACTCTTCGGTTTTATTTTTTATTAAATTCAACCTACCGTCTAAATCATCATCACTTTTTAATAATACCAAAAAGTCATCTCCTTTGATCCTAAATACCAACCCATCAATAAATATCTCAGACAAAAGACGAGAAACCTGTTTTAGCATCTCGTTACCACTTTCCCAGCCATGTTGTTTATTAAATGCAGAAAAATTTCTAAGATAAAACATAACCGTAATTTTGTATTTTAAAACCTCATCCGATGAAGATTTCAGAAGTTGTAGATAGCTACTATTATAAACGCCGGTTAATGGATCTTTGAAAAAATAGACAAATCGCTCTTTTTCAAGCTCAGTTTTTGGAAGTTGTGTCGTTTCTTTAGGAATATCCACATCATTCAATGCCACAAGCGCCGCATTAACAACAATTGGACTAAACTGAATACCTGACAACTCTTTAAGCTCAGTAAGAGCCTCTTCTTTTGACATTCTAGGCTTATAAACACGATTTGTGGTCATAGCGTCAAAGGCATCCGCAACACACATAATAGATGACAGTAAAGGAATATCGTCGCCTTTGATACCAAACGGATAACCTCTACCGTCAAACCTCTCATGATGGTATACAATTATATTTGCCAATTCTTTATACATGTCTATCTCTGCCAACATTTGAAAACCTGCACTTACATGCTCTTGTATTAACCTATATTCCAACGGTTCTAGTTTATACGGTTTTAGTAATATAGAATCAGGGGTTACAAGTTTTCCTATATCATGTAAAATAGCGGCTCTAGTTAATCTTTCAATTTCGTTATCATCTATATTCATGGTCCTTGCAATAAGTTCGCAATATTTGGCAACCCGTACCGTATGTCCTGCCGTATATGTATCACGCTGTTCTATCATACCTACAAACGTATGTATTGTCTCCTCATAGTTTTTTGTCCGTAAAATTTCTAACTCTCTATTCTTAGTTCTTTGTTTTATTGAAAAAACGGCAAAACCAATATTGCCGGCAAGCCCCTCCAACATTGCTACTTCTGCATCCGTAAAATTATTTTTACTTTGCGAATATACCGTCAAAACCCCTATTGGTTCAGCGCTTTTTTTGTGCCGCAAAGGCAAACAGATAAACTTCTCAAAAGCGATCCCCATACTAGAGACAAATTCAATGAAATCATCATCCATTTCACTTTTATCTTTTCTGTAAATGCTATTTTGCCTTAGAGTTTGTTCAGCAGGATGGACACAAGGTATTCTTATTTTTTTTAGAATTCCGTCTTCTACGGCAACAATGCCATTAACAGCCAGAGCGGCCACATACAAAATGTTGTCTGCAGGAGCGGTTATACAAGCTCCGCTGTATGCAAAAAATTGCGAAATTCTTTTGCACGCCTCATTAATCATTTCCGCTTCAGACTCAGCCGTAAGAATTATTTGCCTATCAACATCAGCAACGATATGCAAAAGCCCGTCCATATACTCTTTTTTAAGATTTGCGGCGATTATCTCTTTTTCTTGTTCTATTTTTAACAATATTGATTTTTTACCGTACCTATAGCCGATAATAGCGGCTAACATACCAAACAACCATATAACGATATGCGAGATCAATAAATTATATATAGAACTATTCTTCTGGGCAATATATCTTTCCATGGGCACGATTACACCTATACCGCCCCTAACGTCGCCTATTTTATAACCTTGGTGCCCATGACATTTCAAGCAACTTTGTTCTACGTAAAAAGGCTCCATAACCCTAAGATACTGCTTGTCTTTGATTGAAACAAATTCACTTATCTCTTTTGAGCCTTGTTCAAATTTTCCGATAGCTCTACTCTCCCATTCATCGGCCGCAGTTTCCGGTCTAAAATGCTTAATTCCTACTATTCGACCCTTAATGCCATATAGTTTTTCATGTTTTTCCATTACTTGACGAATCATATATGCAGGATTCATCAATGTTAGATTTTTTCCCGAGCTACTATTTATGTCTCTGTCAGGAATATCAGCCAGATAAGGATTTGGCGGAGTGTCTTTATCGACAGATACATATACGCCACCGTGAGATGCCGCCCATTGACGAAAAGATCTATCTTTGTTTATATTTGTTCTTGCCTCAAGTTTTGCCAATTCTACTATATGATTATCCGCTTCGATATAATTCCAAATAAATGAAGCAACAAGTAAAGACGTAAAAACAGTAAGCAGAAGGAATATATTTAACTTCAATTTTTCAAGTTGAGTCTTTAACTCTTGAGCAAATGTATATTGATTATTCACAAGAAACTCTTTGGCTCTTAATTTTTATTATAATACTCTGTTTTTATTAAGTGGTGCGCTCGGAGGGATTCGAACCCCCGGCCTACAGGACCGCAACCTATTGCTCTATCCAGCTGAGCTACGAACGCACGAAGAATGTAGAAATTTAATTGTATCAAATTTAAGCAAAACCTCACTCGGCAACGACAAAATCTGCACCATTTACGATAGCTAGCTGAGGTTTTTCATAGCATCCTACCTGAGCGCTTTTGATGATAATTTTTGTTAAATTTTTCGGTTTTACTTTTTTGTCTACAAAGTAAATTCCAATCTCCTTATTTTGACCGTAAACAAATTTGCCGCGGCTAATGAATCCTTCAACTCCGGTCACAACCTCATTTTGAAACTCGCTAGCCGACAAGTCTTGATTTGAGTATTTCAATAATAGCTTCCTATACTCCATTTTACCATTTTCTTTTGCATCAAAAATAGTTTTTATCTCTTTTAATCCTTTATAGTCAACTATATCAGTAACTCTTAAGTCATATGAAAATCCAAGCTTCATATCAAACGGCGGATCATATACAAAAATCCCACGCGAATTTTGCTGTTTAATGATAACGCCTCCCTTACTTTTACTTATCACAACGCAACCGCGTAATATCAAATCACTCTTGCCGGTAATATTTTTATCATAAATTTGCGAAACTGTAATTTGGGTAGGAGCTTTTTTACTCTCAAGCAACTTAGTCTGAGTCGGCACTGTCATACTATTTTTTTGTTCAACCTCGAAGGGCTTGGTGGAAAATTTAGCAAAAATAGGCAAATGGTCAGAGTAGCCGTCAGGTCTGAGATTGTTACGCCTATCTTTTCCCTCCCATCTAAAAGGTCTACCGTTTTTATCCAGCAAATAAGAGGGTGAGAATACGGAAAATGAACCGTCTATGTAACTTATACCTTTTTTATCGAACATTGCCTTTGGAATAATCATATTATCAGGCGTATCTTTCTCTTTGCCGAAGGTTTCGCTCATTCTATCATTTCTTGGAATTTCAAGCCAAAGGTTGTAGCGCAACGAATCAGAACTATCGGCAACTACGTCTACTTTGTCGGCAACTTTTTTAACACCGTTTTTTATCGTTGTCGTTTTCAACAGGTCATTGATAGCCGTAATGCCAGCCGTATCATTTATCCTCTGCTCTTTTGTAATAGTCTCAAATTCATTATAATTTGAGTTTAAATCACCCAATATAATATAATCACTCCCTTTAGGAAGGACTGCAATATCGGTCATCAAAGCCCTGGCATACTCTAGACGCATACTCTCCGGTCCCGTTTTAGCTTTCCAGTGGTTTGCGTAAATTATCAAATGATTTCCGGCAATATCTAAAGTTAGTTTTAAAATTGGACGCTCTCGCCTTTGAGAAGCCAATCCTATCTCCTGCTTGTCTGTTATGCGAAATTTTGATAATACGGCAACTTGAACCGCCGACTGCTTGTTTGACGTAATAGCAAAATAGGTATAATGCACGCCTCTAACATCCAATCTTTTTTTTAGTTCATTAAGAGCATTTTCATTTTCGATCTCTTCTATCGCAATTACATCTGGATTCAGGTCGGAAATAACTTTGGCTATATTATTAAACTTTTTTTCGAAGCTCTCTCTGTCCCAACCTTTAAAATTAGGAATAAATTCGGCATATTCAGAACCATTTGAAACAAGGTCAAACCCATTTTCTATATTATAATTAGCCACGACAAATTGATTAACATCAACACTGTCGGTATGTACAATTTTTTGGCCGTTTAAACTAAAAAACAGCCCGCCGCCTATAACAATAGCAATTATGCCGCTTAGTAATATTTTTCTCATTTTAACTCTAATTTTTTATTTAATTTTAACAAAATAGTCCAAAGCCTAGATATGAAACATACAGGACAATTTTTATCTTATTTAAAGCAAGGGACTATTATAATCCGTAACATTCAAGATAACAGTTCAGAATTAAAATCAAAGTAAAGGAAAAGATTAATGATAACGGCAGAAGAAATAAGTTCACAATTAGCAACCGTCGCATATCCTGGTTTTACAAAAGATATAGTCAGTTTCGGTTTTGTCAGACAGATAAAAATAGAAGGTGCAAAAGTAATCGTAGAATTAGATATTACGGCAAGTTCCAATGAAATTGCCGAACTTTTAAGGAGCGATATAAATACAAAACTGAGGATGATAAACGTATTTGAGACGGAAATTATTATCAACCAACCAAAAGCTCCAAAAGAAACATCTTCAAAAGGTAAAAATATAGCTCCGCAAATCAAAAATTTTTGTATGGTCAGTTCCGGCAAAGGCGGCGTAGGCAAATCAACAACGACAGTTAATCTCGCGATAGCTCTGGCAATGCAAGGTAAAAGAGTCGGTGTGCTTGATGCGGACATTTACGGTCCGAACATTCCTCGTATGTTCGGTGTTGAAAACGCAAAACCGGAGGTAGTAGACAATAGGGTTATCCCTATAAAAGCTTTGGGCGTAGACGTCATGAGCATGGGTCTTTTATTGGAAGACGGACAAGCACTCATCTGGAGGGGAGCAATGATTATGAAAGTTGTCGAACAACTATTACGTGATATTGCTTGGGAAGAGCTTGATATACTATTTATAGATATGCCTCCAGGCACAGGCGACGCACAACTAACACTTGCCCAAAGCGTGCCCGTAACTTGCGGTATAGCCGTAACAACCCCTCAAAAGGTTGCAATCGATGATGCTAGACGAAGTCTTGATATGTTTACAAAACTTCATATTCCGGTTGCCGGTGTAGTAGAAAATATGAGTGGTTTTATTTGTCCCGACAACGGCAAAGAGTATGACATATTCGGCAAAGGAGCAGGGTATGAACTAGCAAAAGAGTTTAACTGTTCGGTTTTAGCTGAAATTCCGCTTGAAATGGCAACTAGAGAAGGTGGGGACGGTGGAAAGCCGATAACATATTACGCACCAAATAGTGAAAGTGCAAAAAGATTTTTGAGAGCCGGTGAAGATCTATGGGATTTCATAGTGAAAATCAACGAAGACGGCGGCGCTTCAAATGAATTAATTCAACCTACAATAGGACTTGACGGTAAAAGTAGTGCATGCTCAAGCGGTGCAAAAAGTGAACATTCACACCAAGGCGGTAGTTGCGGTTGTGGACACTAAAGTAAAATACTAAGCGCAAAAGCGCTTAGTATCAATACCCTCCATCTCCCTCGTCATTCCATAATTCAGGAACAAATTTAACAACCTTATCCCTACCAGTACTTTTTGCCGAATACAACGCCGTATCCGCAAATTTGATACATTTCCATATCTGCTCGGCATCATCTGGAAATACAGCTATACCTATACTTATTGTTTTTTGTAGTGTTTCACTACCTACTTTTAGCCTCATAGCTTTTGTTTTTTCTCTTAGTTTTTCAGCTATTTTGATAGCATCTTCGTCAGAAGCTATGTCATTCAAGACCACTATAAATTCTTCACCGCCATACCTAAACGCAACGTCGCTCTCTCTAATATTTTCCAACATAGTTGTTGAGAGTCTTTTTAAAATGGCATCCCCTGCATCATGCCCGTATGTATCGTTAACCATTTTAAAGTGATCCATATCTATCATCAAAATGGCAATTTTTTTCTTATTTCTCGTAAGCTGAGGCACTATATTTGCTAAATATTCCTCTAGGAATCTTCTATTGTAAAGACCCGTCAAAGCATCCCTAAGCGATGTTTCCCTTAGCTTTTCCGTCAACTTTTTAGATTCTATTACTGAAGCAGCTTCATTAAGATAATTTTGAATCGTAGGCGCTATATTTTTTATTCTCTCGAACTCACCCTTATCTTCCGACATAAGATTTATAACTAATCCAATTTTTCCGCCTATATTTACAGGTAAGCATAGATGCTCTACATTCTCCGCCAAGAAACTAGGGCAAATCTTTTCAAAATCATCCGATAAGACAGGTTGCCCTATGCGATTTGCACGACAATTTGTACTATTTTGTTCGGTAATTGACGCACAGCATTTATACTCTACCGTACTAAGGACCAAATTTCTAGTATTTCTCTCGCTATCTATTTCAAAGAATACAAAATCTTTCACGCCGAACTTATGCGACAACAGCATGGAGATTCTATCATACACCTCTGTTTTATTGATATCGTTTTCTATTGTTCTTTTGAATTTGTAAATATCGGCCAGACCGTTTACAACTCCTTCTATTTCTACTATAGGATCTTGGTTTCTGCTATGTTGAGGTATAAAAGTTCTAATATTTTGCTCAATTTTTGCAAAAGTATCTTGTAGCTTTTGCATAAAATTATTAAAGCACTTAGCCGCTACTCCGGCCTCACCTTTTAGGTGGGTTTCTATTCTTTGTGCAAAATCACCGTTATTTGCCGCTTTGATCTTTTCGGTTAATTGCGTAAATAGGTCTAAATACGGTGTCAGGTAGCCTCTTAACATATACATTACACCGAGCAACGACAATAGCGAAACGGCCATAATTTTTAAAATCGTACCTATACCGTAATCTTTTGCGTCAGCTAAATCGAAATTCATCGTAATAGCGCCAAGAACATCGCCCTCTTTCGCATTTGTATGACACTGCAGGCAATTTGGATTCCCAGCCGTATTTGCTATATACGGTACGGTAATTCTCAGATTGGCGCTCATAAAATCTTCGGAAACTATTTCAATCGGTTTACCGTTCGATAGAACTTGCCTATCGGCTTCGTCAACTGCGCCTTCATTTTCACGCGTTTTTCCGAACAGCTCGTTTACTTTATCAGATCTAATAATTCTCAGATTTTGTACATTTTTCAAATGAGCTATATTTGACAAGAACAAGTCTCTTTTGTCCATAATACCGTTTACCATATGAGCCGTCAAGGCATCCTTTGTTATTTCGGCCACGATAGAAGCTTTATCTTTTGTTAGTTGAATATTCAATAGTCTGATATTTACGGCAACAATACCTATAATAACAACGGTTGATAAGACTAACGCCATTGAAACTCTTATTGCAATTCGGTTTTTTATGCTCATTTTTATCCTTTTACTCTACTGTTACGCTTTTAGCTAAATTTCTAGGCATATCAACATCATTTCCAAGACGCACGGCAACTTCAAGTGCTAATATCTGCATCACAACGGCCATTTCAAAAAACTCAAGCATAGAATGTTCCCATTCTGTAGTTTTTATAAAATCATCAGCAATGTCTAAAGGCAGAGGTGAAATTGCGACAATAGTAGAGTCTCGCGCCGATAACTCTTCTATATTTGATTTACACTTATCGTATAGCATAGTTTTAGGCAACAATGCAATCGTAAACAACTCGCTATCGGCTAAAGCAATAGGTCCATGCTTCATCTCGCCTGACGGATATCCTTCGGCATGTAAATATGTAATCTCTTTTAATTTTAGGGCACCTTCAAGGGCTAATGGATAGAAAATATCTCTACCTATAAAGAAAAATCCATGCCCATGCAGATACCTCTTGCTTAATCTTCTTAACTTATCGTGCATATTTTGAGACACGCTTAAAGCCTCTTTTGCCTTAAGCACGGCTGATATTTCCATTTTTAGCTTATCATTATCAATTGCATTTCGTTTTTTAGCAACCTCCAAAGATAGCATCCAAAGAACAAGAACCTGCGTAACAAACGCTTTTGTACTAGCCACGCCCTTTTCTATACCTGCTCTAGTTAATATCGTAGCATCCGCCTCTCTGACTATCGAACTATTATCTACATTACAAATTGCGACTGTTTTTAATCCTGCATTTTTTGCTATTTTTAATGCCTCTAACGTATCTGCAGTCTCGCCGCTTTGAGAAATAACAACAAACAATGTGGTTTTAGATAAGAAGGGGTCTTTATATCTAAACTCACTAGCAACCTCTACGCTTGAACGCACTTTTGCAATTCTCTCAAAAAGGTAACTAGCCGTTAACCCGGCATGATAACTCGTCCCGCACGCACAAATCTTAATCTCGTCTAGTGAAGTAAAATCTATATTTGCGACTTCATCTAGCAAAATATCCTCGCTCGTAATTCGACCCATGAGTGTATCAAGCGCAACGGTAGCTTGCTCATAAATCTCTTTTTCCATAAAATACTTAAACCCCTCTTTTTGGGCTAATTGTTTACTTCCCTCGAGTCTTTTAGTTTCGATATTTACACTCTTTTCGTTTTCAAATATCACTATCTCATTTTGACTAACAAAGCCGTACTGCATATCTTTTAAATATACGACCTCGTTTACCTGTCCGATGAGCGCGGCTTCGCTAGAAGCAAAATACTTTTCGTCCTTTTCGCTAGACAAACCTATGAGCAATGGTGGAGAACTTTTTTTCATAAAAAATAGTTTGGAATTTTCACTTTTTGTGATAAGAAGTACTGCAAAAGCTCCTTCCAGCATGGCATGTGTCTTATGTAAAGCTTCAATTGCACTACTTGAGTTTTTTAAATTCTTCTCAAAAAGGTGCACTATAACCTCGGTATCGGTTTGACTGACAAAATTAATGCCGCCTTTTATAAGCTCCTCTTTTAGCTCGGCATAGTTTTCAATAATTCCATTATGCACGACAAAAGTTGATTCACCGGAATGTGGGTGTGCATTTGCCTGAGTAGGCTTTCCGTGAGTTGCCCATCTAGTATGCCCTATACCGATAGAAAAATTAGAAGATGTAAAGCTTTCGGCTTCTTTAGCCAGATTAGCCAATTTACCAACAGCTTTGTACAAACTGACATCTCCGCCTTGCATGACGGCTATGCCTGCAGAATCATATCCCCTGTACTCAAGCTCCCCAAGTCCTTCTAGTAGTATTTTTTTGCACTCTTTTTTACCTAAATAACCGACTATTCCACACAAATTCTATATCCTAAAAAAAATCAAATAATTATTTACCTATTCTAGTTTTTACTAGCTTAAAGATACGACAAGCTAAGTAGCCAAAGGTATCTGTAACATTACCGATTTTGTTTCAAAATTCGGAAATATGTTGGCATTTTGACAAAGCTCTTCTATTCTAGGGTCCTTTGACGTGCTTCGACTATCCCCTGAGATTTTCAACAATATAATTGGAAACTTCTTACTTCCAACCCTCAAGAATTCACCTGTTTTTAAGAGTAAAGATGTCGTAATAAGCTCATTTCCTTCGAAACTCTCATATACCCTTGTTACGATTTTGACAAATTCATTTTGGGACAGTTTAAGATCCGGCAATGTCGGGTCAATCTCTTTTTTGAATTTTGCTTTCACTTTTGATGAAACCGTCGCAATAGAAGCATCTATAAGATGATATATATTTGTCACTTCATACTCTTTAAGAGAGATGATTTTTTTTGGAGCTGAATACGGTGTTTGATAAAGTTTAATACCTATCTCATCTTCGTTTTCATATCCGACCGTAATTGCAAAAAAATTAAACACATCAAATTTTAGATCAATAATCGTAGTCTTATAACCAAAATCCAAACTCGCATAACTAAGCGCCAACTCATAAAGTGTTCTTTGGTCTACTTTACTTATTAGAAACTGAGCAGGCTGATTTAGAGTTAGTATCTCTCCCTTGGAACCAAAGAGCAAAAATGGATTATAATCATACTCCAACCAGTTTTGCCAGTTTGTTTTTAAGTCTTCTCTATTCATTTATTACTCATCCAGTTTTAATTCTAATTCATTTATTTTTTTTCTAAGCGTATTTCTATTGATTCCCATTTTATACGACATCATTAGCTGGCTTTTAAACTTTTTGTAATTTGCTATGATTATTGCCTTATCAAACATCGCCAAAAAATGAGAATAGTTATCATCCGTCTCAATCCTATCAAAGAAAAAATCACTCATTGTATTTGTAAGGCCTGCTTCGTCAAGCGAATCCCCTAGAAGCTTCTTGTACACGCTTCGCTTTAAGGAGTGGCAATTTTGAGAAATATCGGGCAAAATTTGCTCGCTACTTATATCACTGTCTATTTTTAAACTTTCTTTTGCATCTTCCAAAAATTGCACCATTAGAGGCTTTATATCTTCTACTCTTTTACTCAAAGGGTCCAACTCTATAACAATACCGAAGAACTTATCTACTACGCTATCTTTTGGTTTTTTACTTGCCGTTGCTACTATTTTTTGATCTTGCATATGAAGTATGTCGTAATTGCGGATTTTGTCGAAGTTTTCTATGATTACTTCATTAAAGCTTTTTAACCCCTTTAGTACATCCTCCGTATTCTCGCCGTTTATGATGATTGCTTCAGGTAGAATTGATTTTGCTATCTTGCTTTTACCGGTTCCGGTTTCACCTATTATAATAGTATCCACTTTGATACCCTTGACTAGGTTTACCACTTTTTTGACCTCTACCATCTGCTTCGACAGCGCTACAAAGTCGCTATTACTCAATTTATGCTCCGCATTTTTTATCTTCACCGACCAGAATTTTTGGTATTATACAAACAAGACGATAAATTACACTATTGAATTTTCAAAACTGCCTATTTTTTAGGCAACTCTTTTGTATATATTGACAATTTTGTAGTTTATAATATCGTCGAAATTTAAAACAGGAGAATTTATGAACAAAACAATTCTTAGCCTAGCGGCTATATCGGCGCTGGCAGTATCTAGCTTTGCGGCTAACGATCTTGCAAGTGCATTTAAAGAAGGGAAAATTTCCGGAGATATCAGAGCTATGTACTTTCAAGACGATTTCAAACCGTCTGCAACAAAAGATTTATCGTCGACTGCAATCGGGGGTAAATTAAAATTTGAAACAGCACCTCTATATGGTGTAAGCATGGGTGTATCCGTTTATACTACTCAAGCCTTAAACGGAACAGGTGCAGGTGCAGTGCCAAGTATGTTTGACGGTTCTACTGGAAATAAAGGCTATACAATCCTAGGTGAGGCTTACTTGCTTGGTACATACGGTAAAACTACCGTAAAAGTCGGTCGCCAACAAATCGATACGCCTCTAGCAGGGTCTGACGACATTAGAATGATTCCAAACCTATTCGATGCGGCTCTTGTCATCAATACCGACCTTCCAGATACGACTCTTATCGGCGGCTATGTAGCTAGAATGGCCGGTCTTGACTCACTTTACGGCACAGGTGCACAATATGCCACGTTCAAAAGCATGTCTGCTTCGGCACTTGGAGCCACTACTGCCAATGCTGTAGGTGTAAATAATGACGGTGTTTACGTTGCCGCAGTTGTTAATAACTCTATCAAAGACTTAACGGCTCAAGCTTGGTATTACAGTGCTCAAGAGGTTCTAAACGCATATTATCTACAAGCTGACTACAAACTTGGTGCTCTTACGCTTTCTGGTCAATACTACAACCTAGATGATACAGGCAAAACAGCTACGGCATTAACGACAGCAGGCACTCCGCTAAACTATTCCGTTTATGGTGCAAAAGCGGCTTATGCATTTGACTCTATCGGACTTACTCCATATGTAGCATACGATGCGTTTAGCAAAAAAGACAATGGTATATTTGTTGCTGGCGCATGGGGTGGCTATCCAGAGTTTGCACAAATGGAGGAGTGGTTCTCAAACTCTGCTTCCATAAAACCTAGTGATTTAAAAATTACAAAAGTTGGAGCAGACTATTCTTTGGAAAAACTAGGACTTGGCGCTAGAACCTTCTCTCTTGCATATGGAAACTTCAACTACAGCAAAGCAGCAAACAATAATGTAGACAAAGATACAAAAATATATGACGCTATCCTTAACTGCGACAGTACATTGTTAAAAAATCTAAGCACAAGAATAGCTTATGAAAGAGTTGACAGCAAAGACAATACGATTGATCAAAATATTGCTAAAGTAATTTTCAACTACAACTTCTAATTTTGAATTAGATAAGGCAGATTCGGGAGGGCAACCCCGAAACTGTCAAAAAGTGCAAACAAATCTAAAAGGAGCAAACAAATGAAAAAGGCACTCAATTTTCTTTATCTTCTGCCTGCGCTCGTATTGGCTGAAGAAAATGGATCAAACGTAACAACTGCCGTAGCGACAGCGGCATCTGCGGCAACACCGGCAATCAAACCGGAACTAATAGCCGGAAATACGGCGTGGGTATTAGCGGCAACAGCGCTTGTTATGCTTATGACCCCTGCCGGACTAGCGCTATTTTACGGCGGTATGACTAGAAGCAAAAACCTACTAAATACAGTTGCAATGAGCTTTGCTGGGTATGCAGTAGCTAGTATTATTTGGATACTTTGGGCTTACAGCCTAGCTTTTGGTACTGACATCAACGGTCTTATAGGTGACTTTAGCAATGTACTTATGCACAGTATTACTACAGAAACTAACACGACTGCAGGAATATGGACAGCGGCTGATGACAAAGGTGTAATAACAACAAACTACGGTATTCCTACACTGTTATTTGTAGCATTCCAAATGACCTTTGCGGCTATCACCGTCGCACTTATAAGCGGTTCCGTAATCGAAAGAATGAAATTCTCGACTTGGTTAATATTTGGCGCCATCTGGGTTAGCGTAGTATATGCGCCTATTGCTCACTGGGTATGGGGCGGCGGTTTCTTATTCAAAGACGGCGCGCTTGACTTTGCAGGCGGAACTGTCGTACATATCAATGCAGGCGTTGCAGGTCTAGTTTTGGCGCTTATGCTAGGCAAAAGAAAAGATGCTGGCAAGGCAATCTTTCCTTCATCGATTACACTAACGGTTCTTGGCGCTTCTATGCTTTGGTTTGGATGGTTTGGATTTAATGCCGGAAGCGAACTTCAGGCTGACGGTGTTGCGGCAAGCGCATTCTTGGTTACAAATACGGCGGCGGCTATGGCGGCAATATCTTGGATGGCTATTGAATATGTAGTATACAAAAAATTCACCCTTCTAGGTCTTGCTTCAGGCGCCGTTGCCGGTCTCGTAGCTATTACTCCTGCGGCAGGCTTTGTTGACGCTAGCGCTTCGCTTATAATCGGAATCGTAGCCGGTATCGTAGGTTTTGCAGGTGTAAATGTAATCAAAAAAGCATTCAAATATGATGACTCACTCGATGCTTTCGGCGTACATGCACTATGCGGCATTTGGGGCGCGCTAGCAACCGGTATCTTTGCAAACCCTGCAATCAACTCTGCAGGCAAAGGTCTACTATACGGAAATCCTGGACAAATGATGATTCAAGTAAAAGCAATTCTTGTAACCATAGTTTATAGTGCGGTAGCTACAGTCGTCGTCTACGTAGTAGCTTCACTTCTAACAGGCGGTGGTAGAGCAAGCGCAGAAGACGAAAGTGTAGGACTTGACGAATCTGCTCACGGCGAAAGAGCGTTCCATCTTTCATAAAAATAGCCAAGCCTAAAGGCTTTGGCTATTTTTTGAGCAAATTTTGGTCAAAATAACAAAAAATAGGAGTTAGACAGATGAAAAAAATAGAAGTTATAATCAAGCCGTTTAAGCTTGACGATGTCAAAGAAGCTCTCTCTGCGCTTGGCGTAAGTGGTATGACGGTAACAGAAGTAAAAGGTTACGGAAGACAGCAGGGTCATACCGAACTATACAGAGGTGCTGAATATGTGGTAGATTTTCTACCTAAACTAAAAATAGAGATTGTAATTAATGCGGATATGGAAGATAAAGTAGTAGATGCAGTAATATCTGCCGCAAGAACAGGAAAAATCGGCGACGGCAAAATTTTTGTTTCCGATGTATCAAAAGTAGTCAGGGTAAGAACTGGCGAAACAGGCGCTGAAGCCATATAAAAACTAAACAATCCAAGTCGACTAGACGGCTTGGATATGTAACCTTCATAAACTCTTTCTCTTGCTTTGCTCGATAAACTCTCCTGTCGAGCAAGGATATTCTACTGCTTCAAAACTACAAAGCTCATAAGCCTTCCGGTATTACCGTTATCAGCTCTATATGAAAAAAAATCGCTACTACTGCAAGAAGTACACTCTTTACTAATCGAAATATTTTTATCCGGTATACCGATAGATACAATCTGTTCATAATTTAATTTTTTCAAATCCAATCTACTGCTACCTTTGCATCCGCACAAACTCGCCGTATCGCTACCAACCTCGTAACAGCACTCTCCGATAGCAGGATAAATTACAACTTTTATACTTTCGGCGCATGCGCCGATTTCATCGATCATTTTATATAGTGTTTTTTTGACAATTTCACCGGCAGTACCTTTCCAACCTGCATGCACAACAGCCGCTATGCCCATATTTTCATCATACAATATAATCGGTACACAATCTGCACTCATTACGGCAAGAATAAGCTCTCTATCTGTTGTAATAATAGCGTCGCAATCAGCTATAGCATCATTTTGATTTTTTGCTCCGGCACCCATATCTTTTGTCGAAACGATTTTGACATTATTAGAGTGCGTCTGATTCATGCAAATCAAATTTGACAGCTTTAAATCAAACTTAGTTAAAAAATTGATTCTATTTGTGACTACCGTATTTATGTCATCATTTATATGAAGCGCCATATTGCCGTCGCTTCTGACAGATGAGCCGTAAATAATTTTCATTATACGTATCTACCGGCAATCATAACAGCCGCAGTTTCGCTTTTTAGAACTAATTTTGTATCGAGTGCATAAATATTATCGGCTTGCTTTGCCAGAGCAACCCTCTCTTCTTCGCTAAAACCACCTTCCGGTCCTATCAAAAACTTATGTTTTGCTATATCTTTTGGCAATATCTCTCCACCAAAATCCAAAACCATAAAACCGTTTTGAGCTTTAACCCATTTTTCCAAAGAGTCAAATATTTCAAAACTCATCATGTCGCTTCGTCCACACTGCTGATTTGAACTGATAAGTATCGACTCAAGTCTCTCCGTTCTAATACTAAAATTCCTCTGGCTATACTGAGAGTAGATAAAATCTATATTTGTCACGCCAAGCTCATTCAGCATCGGCAGTGTTTTTTCTATAATTTTTGGATCTACGACACACCAACCAATAGAAATCCCGACTCCTTTTGTAGGCTTTTCTTCCGAGCCGACCAATTTTAGCATAGCGCTCTTTTTCTCTAAATAGTCCGTACGATAAACATATATGTTGTCATCTTTTAAATTACGAAACTCCAAAAGATTATCATCGCTCGTTCGCCTAACTTTGTATATATAGTCAAAAGCTTGAGCATCAACCTTTAAAGAATCAATTCCGGCATTTTTATCGTAAAAAAACCCCATTTTATTTTACTTTTCAAACTTTATTATAATATTCCCACAATATGATTTACCCCTATAAAACTCGACTCTAAAAGCAGTTGCGCTTTTGTCGACGGAATAATTTTTATCTATTACGGCTTTTGTAACTTCAATATCATTTTCGTTAATCACACCGCTCCTGCTGAAGCCGATGATATTAACCCTATAACCATCGGGGGCTTTTATTTTAACTGAGTTTTTAATATTAACGACTGAAGCTAGTTTGACTCTTTGTTGTTTACCGTCAGCTATGATATCAGTTTGAGCTAATGAATTATCTATATCCAGAGGCGACACTTGAACGCTAACTAGCTTGTTGTTGCCGTTATATATGCTCATCTGATTTTTCGACGGTAGCGTCGCCACCAAAGGGTTATCTGAAGAAAAAGACGGTTTAGCTTGTGAAACAGGGAAAAAGTTTATCTTTTCCTTAATGTCGTCAAGTGGTAGAATTGAGTTAGAATTACTAAAAATAACATTCCCGTTCTCTTTCAGCAACCTTTCTATTTCAGGCTTATTGAGTTCAAAATCTCTTTTGAACTTTATCCCCATAATACACATGAACTCTTCTATACTTTTCAGTTGATATAATACTTTCGTAGGCACATCAGTTATATTTTTGCTAGTCTCCACAGCCATTGCAGGCTTTTTGTTTTGAACCGCAAAATATGTCAACGACTGCCTCATGGCTTGGTCTTTTTCTTTTGTTTCCGTATTTTTTACATTAAATTCATGAACATCTTCTTCGAGTAAAACATTATTTTTTTGGCTAACCCTTGAAGCTATTTCAGCCAAATTACCGTATTTTACGCCGCCAAGCGCATTTTGGTCAATAATACAAGCTTGACCCCAAGCTTGAGGATTAAAAATACCGTTCTTGTAATATTTGCGATAAAAGCCGTGTCCGTCGTGCAGATTTAGTATGAGCTTGACATTTGGCTCAAGCATAAGTTTTTTAATATCTTCGACTATTTTATAGTCTTTATCTGTTGTTTTTATTAAAGCAAATTTGCGATTCATATCACCGTAAATACCACGTTGATTAGCTACTATACTATCAAAATTTAGATTCGGAACAACCCAAACATTTCCATTTTCTATTTTATAATGTTTAATAAAAAGCATAGGCGCAAAATATCCGCCGGGTTCGTTCCCGTGAATACCTCCTATAATCAAGAGCGTATCTCCGCCCTTATTAGTCTCCAACTTATGCAAAGAGTAATGTAGATTCGCGCTAAAACAAACTACTGAAGCCGAAACTAAAACAAGTAGTTTTTTTAGCATCCTATCTCTCGGCCACTATCTGCATTTTACCGTTTGTTATCCTTGCGAACATATCTTTATAACCTTGAAACTTGTAAGACGGCGCTCTGTAATCTTCGTAAAACTTGATCTTAAAAATCTTATCTCCGGTAGATGTAGGATTTGGTGTTACTTCAAAGTCTCTAAACACTATTGTTTTGACCTCTCTTTTTCCAAATATTCTATATTTATAATCACTAAAAGCCTTTTTGTTCATACCGTCGAAGCGCCTAAAGTCATCGGCATAAAACTCCAAATATCCTTTTAGATTATTTTCCGCCCAAGCTTTTTTCCATTGAAACATTGAGCTTAGAATTATGGCTATCTCATCTTTTGATGTTTTACCCAAAGCATTATCATCAATTATTAATACAGTTTTTTTATAATCAATCTTTTTTTCGACATCTTTTAAATAATTATTATTTAAAACAACGCAACCTTTAGAGCTATTTGTTCTATTCCCGTCAAGCGGTTCTCCATGCATCCAAATGCCTTTGCCGGTTTTTTGGTTTACAATATCGTAGAGATTTGGATAGTCAGTTACAAAAGAAAATGGTCCGTAAAAATTCGTAGGTCCCCTAACTTTATTGACAAAATCATATGAACCGGTAGGAGTTTTAAAATCACCGGCCTTTAGTTTGTCGCCCTTGCCGCCGCCCACAATTGCTTTTGCTTTACTATCTTGAATTAATTTATTATTTTGATACCTACAAAGCATAACCTCAGGTTTTGACTTGTCACATATTATGATAAACTTATCAGTCTCATAAAAACCGTAACTAGTATCAACTCCTGCCAAATAATTTTTCCAATACTCCTTGGTCATTAACGTTTTTTCTATTTCACCTATAGCAGCGCTAACGCCTTTTTTTCTGTATGTATCGACTATATCGGCAGAGTAAAGCGATAAAGCCGTCAAAAGTAGTAATAAAATCTTATTTATCATTGATGTAGTTTTTCTCCAGCCAAAATTAAGAAGTTGGAATTATAGTCAACAAGGGCTAAAAAGCCCTTTTATAGAGGATGATTCATAAGGTGGGGTTATTTCAAAGACCCTGCATAGTCGGCAACAGACTTAATATCACCGTCACTCAATGTTTCCACACTAGATTTCATCGTAGTGCCCTCTCCATATTTATTTTGTGAACCGGTCTTGTATGCTTTTATAGTGCTCTCTATAACACCGGCGCCCATTCCTGCTATCTGTGCAGACTTGTCAAGCGCCTTTGTTTTACCGTCCGCTCCGTGACATGCGGCACAATTACCGTCGTAAATATCCTTCCCTGAAATTGCAAACACCATAGCAGATGCCATAATTAGCATTGAGATAACTTTTTTCATAAGTACTACTCCTTTCTTTCATCATACGAATATATTATCGCAAAAGCCCCTTTAAACCAAATTAAAATATAATTTTTCGTACGATTAAAACAAAAAACAAAGGTAAACAGAATTATGAAAAGAGTTCTTATTGCAACAACGCTATCTGCAATCCTAAGCGTGTCCATTTTTGCGGCGCAAACAGTAGCTAAAGTAAACGACAAACCCATAACCGATGAAGACGTTCAAATATTTATGATGAAAAACGGTATGAATGCTAATTTTGCAACGTTAAAACCTGAAATAAAACAAAAATTACTAGAAAAAACTATAGAAACAAAATTAATTGCAGAAAATGCAATAAAAGAAGGAATAGAAAATACTCTTGAATTCAAAGAAAATCTTGAAAAAGCTAAAAATGATATAGCGCTTGACGTATGGACTGCAAAGCAGCTTGAAAAAATAACAATTACAGACGAAGAAGCAAAAAAATTTTATGAGCAAAATAAAAATGAATTCAAACAACCGGAATTGTATAGCGCTAGACATATTTTAGTGAAAACAGAGGCTGAAGCCAAAAAAATTATCAAAGAGATAGGCTCGGCAAAAGATAAAGAGGCCGCATTCGTAGAGTCCGCAAAAAAATACTCCATAGACGGCAATAAAGATCAAGGAGGTCTGCTTCCATGGTTTCCTGAGGGCAAAATGGTAAAAGAGTTTACCGATGCCGTCAAAAAAATGAAAAAAGGTGAAATGTCAAAAGCGCCGGTTAAAACACAATTTGGTTACCACGTGATATATCTAATAGACGTAAAACCTGCCGGAACACCTTCGTTTGACCAAATCAAAGAGAGAATCAAACAAGGTCTAAAAATAGAAAAAACTAGAGACCTAGTGGAAGCAAAAGGCAAAGCTTTAAGAGAAAAAGCAAAAATTGAGATTATGAAATAACCTACGACTGATAGTTTGTTATTAAAATAGGTTACACAAATTAAGGAGCACAAATGTCAAAAGTATTAGATGCTATCAAACCAGGTGTCGTACATGGTAATGATATTTCAAAACTTTTTAAAATTGCAAAAGAAAATAACTTTGCCATTCCGGCCGTAAACTGCGTCGGAACCGACAGTATCAATGCGGTTTTGGAATCCGCGGCTATCGTAAATTCGCCGGTAATTGTTCAATTTAGTAATGGCGGCGGGATATTCATAGCGGGAAAGAGTCTAAAAAATGAAAATGAAAAGGCTGCGATATTAGGTACTATTTCAGGAGCTTTGCATATTCATAACGTAGCAGAAGCTTACGGCGTACCTGTTTTGATACATACGGACCATGCGGCAAAAAAACTCCTACCGTGGATAGACGGACTTCTTGATGCTAGTGAAAAATATTTTGCCGAGCATGGCAAACCCCTGTTTTCTTCACACATGCTTGACCTCTCTGAAGAGCCTCTTCATGAAAATATTGAAATTTGTGAAAAATATCTAACAAGAATGAGCAAAATCGGAATTACACTAGAAATAGAACTAGGTTGCACGGGTGGAGAGGAAGATGGTGTCGACAACACTGAAATCGATAACTCTAAACTTTATACGCAACCTGAAGATGTAGATTATGCGTATGAAAGACTATCAAAAATAAGTCCCAACTTTACAATCGCCGCATCATTTGGAAATGTGCACGGTGTATATTCACCAGGAAACGTAAAGCTAAATCCACAAATTTTGGATAATTCTCAAAAATACATCGAAAACAAAAGAGGATTAAGCCAAAAGCCTGTAAATTTTGTATTCCACGGCGGTTCTGGTTCCGAACTGAAAGATATTAGGGACGCAATTAGCTTTGGCGTTATTAAAATGAATATAGATACGGATACGCAATGGGCATTTTGGGATGGCGTTAGAGCATATGAAGCAAAAAATCACGATTATCTTCAAGGGCAGATTGGCAATCCTGAAGGCGACCAAAAGCCAAATAAAAAATATTATGACCCTCGTGTAATCATACGCGAAGGTCAAAAAAGTATGGTAGAGAGATTAAAACAGGCATTCTCAGACCTAAACTGCATTAATCGTTGCTAGTACGACAAAATATACATGATAAAAATCATTAACGTAAAAGACTCAAACTTTAGCGAGGAACTTTCAAAAACATTACATAGAGGTGAATTTGAAAGCGAAAAGATAGAACAAATAGTTAAATCAATTATAAGCGGAGTAAAACTATCTGGAGACACCGCACTACTTGAATCTATTGCTCAATTCGATGGATGGAGCCCAAAAAATAGTGCGGAGCTTATAATCACAAAAGATGCCATGAAAAAAGCATATGATGCGCTTGATCCAATGCTCAAAGATGCTTTGCATACTGCATACGATAGAATCAGATGTTACCATGAAAAATTGAAACCTAAAAGCTGGATTGACACAGAGGCAAACGGTACGATACTTGGTCAAAAAGTAACACCTGTTGATAAAGCCGGTCTTTATATTCCAGGCGGAAAAGCCACATACCCGAGTTCTCTTTTAATGAATGCTATTCCTGCCCTTGTTGCGGGAGTAGACGAAATAGTTGTCTGCACTCCTACTCCAAACAACGAACCAAATATGCTATTATTGGCGGCGGCACATTTATGTCAAATATCTAAAATATTTAAAATCGGTGGAGCCGGTGCCATAGCGGCAATGGCCTACGGTACAAAAACTATCCCTAAAGTTGATGTCATTACTGGTCCGGGTAATATTTTTGTAGCAACTGCAAAAAAATTAGTCTTCGGGGATGTCAATATAGATATGATTGCGGGACCTAGTGAGATTGGAATTATTGCCGATGAAAGTGCAAATCCTGCATGGCTCGCCCTTGATATGCTATCCCAAGCTGAACACGATGAGCTTGCCGGCTCATATTTAGTAACAACAAGCAAAAAGATAGCTGATGAAACTGCTATTGAAATCGAAAAATATCTCAAAGAGTTGCCAAGAAATGAAATTAGCTCTACTTCAATAAAAAATAACGGGCTAATTGTAATATGCGAAAATATTAATGAAGCAATTGACATAATGAACGACATTGCTCCGGAACACCTTGAAGTATGCACACTAAATGCCCTAGAACTACTTCCGTATATCAAACATGCCGGTGCAATTTTTCTAGGTCACTTCACGCCGGAAGCGATCGGCGATTATTTGGCAGGACCGAATCATACGCTACCAACCGGAGCTAGTGCTAGATTTTTCAGTCCACTATCTACGGAACATTTTATGAAAAAATCTTCGATTATCTCTTTTTCAAAAAACGCCATAAACGAGCTAGGACAAAAATGTGCCGTTATAGCGCAAATTGAAGGCTTGGAAGCTCATAGACAAAGCGTACTTGCAAGACTAAACTAGACCCTTATCAGCAAAAAGGTCTAGGCTATTTTTTTACTAAACATTAGGTATCATTGCGCAAAAAATAGGCAAGGTTAGAGGCTATGAGAATTAGGTCAGCACACGCTCCATATATCGCAAATAAAATCGCCATCGACCTCCTAAATAGCGGTATCGTTAAGATGACTAAAGGCTTAGATAGTGTCAAAGAAGCATGTCTAAATATCATTGACGACGATATCGACCTCGAGGCTCACGTTGATGAAAAGGTTCGAAAAATAGTAGATAGCAATGAAGACGAAATAGAGTTTGTGTCAGCAGATAGGAAACAGCTTTTTTGGATGATAAAACGTAAAGTCGCGGCAGAAGACGGTTTGATACTAGAACAAGAAGAGAGATTTAACGACCTTGCACACAAGATGCTTGATCTGTTTTGGAACGAAGACTTGATGGATTTTGAAGTAAACGAAACAAGAATAAAAACGGTAATCGTAAAAGCTATGATGGATTTTATAAAAATTCAAAAAGATGTAGAGCTTGCAGTTGAAGAAAAAATTGAACACTACAAAAGACCGATTGTTCCCGGAAGTGAAGAATATGAGCTTGTAGCTCAAAAACTATATGAGGAAGAACTGAGACGCAGGGGTATGATGTGAGATGCTCACTCTATTTAGAAAACGGTATGTATTTTGAAGCTTCCTCTTTTGGAGCAACCGGCACAGTAACAGGTGAGATAGTCTTCAATACATCTCTTACCGGCTATCAAGAGATTATATCCGACCCAAGTTATGCCGGACAATTTATAACCTTTACGATGCCTGAAATTGGCAATGTAGGAACAAATAATGACGATAACGAAAGTCGAGGCGTCTATGCAAAAGCCGTAATCGTTAGACACTTCATAAAAGACTACTCAAGCTTCAGGGCTCAAATCGGACTAGACGAATACCTCAAAAAACACAATATTATCGGTATTTGTGATATTAACACTAGACTTTTGACAAAGACAATGAGAGACGAAGGTTCAATGGCGGCAGTTGCTTCTACTGAAATTTTTGACAAAAATGAGTTAAAAAAAATATTAGATAGTAGTCCAAAAATATCTGAAATTAACTATATCGTAGAAGTTAGCTCTAAAGAGTCTTATAAACATACACAAAGTAGATGGAATGAAAATGACTTTTGCTACGACAAAGGGTGTGAAAATTCAAAAAAAATCGTTGCTATTGATTTTGGCGCAAAATTAAACATTTTAAATGAGCTTACACATGCAGGATTAAATGTCGAAGTTGTCCCGAACAGTATAAACGGCGACGACTTGATTGCTAGATACAAAAACAGTGAAATAAACGGGGTATTTTTATCTAATGGTCCAGGCGATCCGCTTGTTCTAAAAAACGAAGTAGCCCAAATCAAAAAACTTATCAAATCCGGCATGCCGATATTTGGAATTTGCCTAGGACACCAGCTACTTTCGCTTGCCTTCGGATATGAAACATATAAACTGAAATTTGGGCATCACGGCGGGAACCATCCAGTCAAAAATCTAACTACTGGAGCTGTAGAAATTACTGCTCAAAATCATAACTATAACGTGCCTGATTCAATACTAGAAATTGCAAAACCTACACATATTAATCTATTTGACGATACGATAGAAGGTCTAAGCTACAACAATATGCCGATTTTCTCCGTTCAGTTTCACCCAGAATCAAGCCCAGGTCCACACGAGAGCAAATACCTATTCTCTCAATTTGCAAAAATGCTATAAATCGGCTCATGCCTATACTAGAGCGTCAAAACTTTTATTCAGTTTGGACGCCTCTCCTTTTTTTCTTTTTTCTTAGACTTTTTACTGCACCGTTTTTCGGTCTTGGAGTTGATGAAGCGCACTATCTTCTATATGCTTTGCATCCGGCGTTAAGTTACTTTGACCACCCACCGCTCGTAGGTTGGCTTCATATGCCGCTAGTGTACACTATAGGAGCAAGTGAGCTAACCGCTAGAATCCCGCCGATACTTCTTGGCGCCGGGACTACGTTTTTTGCGTATAATTTGGTTTTTGAGCTAACCGACAACCAAAAGGCCTCTTTCTGGGCGGCTGTCGGACTTAACTCTTCATTTATATTCGGCGCGCTATTTTTAATGCTATTACCAGATACCATTTTGCTGTTTTTACTGTTTTTACTTATCAATACTTTTATTAGACTACTTAAAACACCGAGCCTAAAAAATTACTTACTATTCGGACTTATTTTAGGTCTTTGCGGATTATCAAAATATACGGCAATTACTTTTATTTTTGCCATTTTGGCATACCTTATACAAACAAAAAATCGTGCTTTATTTATGTCAAAGTATACGGTTATGTCTGTTATTACTGCCGCTATTACGATTTTACCAGTTATGATTTGGAATTTTCAAAATCATTTTGCATCTTTTACTTATCAGGGATCTCATGTTGCGGGGGGAGATTCATTTAGTATTTTGACACTTGGCAAAAATCTACTTATTGAGTTTGTCGCATATTCACCGCCACTATTTATCATTGCAATATACGGCTTTTTAAAAGTATTCAAAAACAAAAAAGAACTTCCGCAAATACTATTTTGGTTCGGTCTTTTTATTGTATTATTTTTCATGTTTACAGCCTTAAAAAAGCCGGCTCTACCACACTGGATTAGTCCTTTTTTTGTACTTTTTATTCCTGTAGGCATCGGCTTTTTATACAATGAAGAAAAATATAAAATAATAATTTATTCTGTTATCTTCTCACTTATTTTAACCATTTTAATACATTTGGAGCTAGTTTTTAAACTGGGCTATTTTGCTGATCTCAAAAGTCCTTTTCGAGATATATACGGCTGGAAAGAGTCTGCAAAAATAGCAAAAAACATAAAGCCTATAGATTCTGATATCGGTGTGTTAAACTGGAGCGAGGGAAGCCGCGTCTCTTTTTATGCTAACGAGCCGATATTTGTAGCCGATACTAGATATGACCAGTTTGATATTTGGTATGATAAAAATCCTATAGGCAGAAACTATCTTTTTATAGAGACCAAAAGTTCAAAACAAAAAATAGCAGATAAATGCAACTGTTCAGAACTGCTAAAAGTCGGTAGTTATGACGCAAAAATAAATAATAGAACCGTAGAAGGATTCAACTATATTCTATGCAAAGATTTTAAAGGTCTAAAATGAGTAAAAAACTAATCCTAACATTCTTTATAGCCTTACCGATTATCCTTATCTGCTACTTATTTATAGACATTCCGATGGCTATCTTTTTCAAAGAGGCTCACGGTAGCGATATGGAAATCTTCCAGTTTTTAACACAACTTGGAGATTCAAAATACTCCCTAATCATATCTATTGTTCTATTTTTTTATTTCAGATTAAAACAGCAATCACTCCATGCTTCAAGAGCAATATTTGTCTGGTTTAGTATCGCATTTTCAGGAATTCTTGCGGATATTTTAAAATTTATCTTTGGCAGAGCAAGACCTAGTTTATTTTTTGAACAGCATATATATGGATTCGAGTTTTTTAAAACTGCTCATGCTTGGACGTCTTTTCCGTCTGGTCATAGCGCTACTGCCTTTTCACTTGGGGTATCCCTAGCAATTTTATTTCCAAAATACAAGATACCGTTTTTGATTATCGCACTTTTGATTGCCTCTAGTAGGATAATTATTACAGCTCACTTCGTCTCCGACGTCGTAGCCGGCTCAGCTATCGGAATCATAACCGTTATAGCGGCTGAAAGATATTTTGGTAGACACAAATGTTTTAATATTTATGAAGATGGCTGTAAACTCTGAGCCAATAGCTTATAAGAGTAACTACAAATTATTTCAACAATGCGATATAATGAAGAAATGAAAAAGAACGAATTAAAACATATAGCTATCATAATGGATGGCAACGGTCGCTGGGCGAAATTCAAAGGAAAAATTCGTACCGAAGGTCACAAAGAGGGCGCCAAAACGGTCAGAAAAATTACCGAATACTGCTCAAATATAGGTTTGGAATACCTTACCCTATATGCATTTAGTACAGAAAACTGGAATAGACCAAAAAGTGAGGTCGATTTTTTGATGAAGCTTCTAGATAACTACCTAGAAAAAGAGCTTGACGGTTACATGTCAAATAATGTCAAATTTGAAATGATAGGCGATATTTCCAGATTTTCCGATAAACTAAAAAAGCGAATAGAAACCACCAAAGAGCAAACAAAAAATAATAACTCGCTAACTCAAGTATTGGCTATAAATTACGGCTCACAAGATGAATTAACTAGAGCGTTCTCTAGAATATCACACAAACAAGAACCGATTAGCATAGAAAGTATCACCAACAATCTAGATACCGCCGGGATGCCGAGTGTCGATATATTAATTCGAACCGGCGGGGAAAAGAGACTGTCAAATTTTCTACTATGGCAGTCGGCATATGCGGAACTATTTTTTACCGATACGCTTTGGCCTGATTTTTGCGAAACAGAACTAGCCCGTATAATGGATGATTTCAAAAGGCGTGAAAGGAGATTTGGTAGAATATGATACCGTTTTTGATTTTTATGCTTGGATTGGCGTTCGGTTCTTTTGCTGGTGTTTTGGTAACGAGAAGCATCAAAGATGAAAGTATTATCAAACCAAATTCGTACTGCCCAAAATGTAATACTCCATTAAAAATATGGCACAACATACCGCTACTATCATTTATACTACTCAAAGGAAAATGTGGAATCTGCAACAAAAAAATAGGTGTATTTTATCCTCTTGTAGAATTTCTTGGGGGTATTATATTCTTAAGCGTATATTTCAAAGTTGGACTTAGTTTTCACTTCCTATTCGTCTCTCTTACGTTTATAATTTTGCTTAGCATGTCATTTGTAGATCTTAAAACAAAACATGCGCCTGATTCATTAAATCTAATCGCCTTTTGCATGGCTATGTTATCGGCATTTTTCGGCTCAAACTCCTTTTTTGAAACACCTATTACGCCATTTTTATTCCTAATAAGATTTCAAGACGCTTTCGTAATGTCTGGTTTTTTGCTATTTTTAAAATTTATCGTGGAATTTTTTTTAAAAAAAGAAGCGCTCGGCGAGGCTGACATACTAGTCGTAGGAACGCTTGGAGCTATGTTGGGACTAAAATTTGCAATGATTGCCCTATTTTTCGCGGCGCTTTTTTCTATTTTGCCGTCATTTTTCATCAAGCAACAAACAGGCGACGAGCAGATGCCTTTTATACCGTTCTTAGCATTAGGAGCTTTTGTTGTCTATTTATTTGGACAAAATATCGACCACTTTCTCAAGGTCATGTATGCAATCTAAGCTTGATACGTATCTATCAAAAACATTTGCAGGCTCTTTTTTCCCTTTATTTTTTACACTTTTTATAATTAGTTCCGTAGTCGCAATCATAAAGCTTGCCGATATAACGGCTGTTGTTAGACTTAGCTCAAACGATTTTCTAAAACTATATCTCTACGGCGTACCGCAACTATTTTTTTATTCCGTACCAATCTCATTCTTCCTAGCAGGGTCTATTTCACTAGCTAAACTCTCATTTGATAGTGAAATAACGGCAACGATAGCTCTTGGTGCAACAAAAGAAATGATTATTAAGCCTTTTGCTATTTTGGCTATTTTTTTTACGTCACTACTTTTATTTTTAGGTCTCGTAGCTATTCCGATGGCAAATGCTACGGCAAAATCCTTTATAGATGAAAAGAAGGTAACATCAAAACTAAATTTAGAGCCAAATTCAGTAGGACAAAAATTTGGAGACTGGTTTGTATTTGCGCTAGGTGAAGACAAAAACGGCAGTTTTACGGATATGGTACTATTTTCCAGAAAATTCCAAAGCTCTTTAGCTGACCCGAACAAACAAACAGGTGACAAACTTATATACTCCAAAATAGCCACCGTACAAACAGAAGACGGTCTGCCGGTATTAAAATTAAAAAACGGATCAGCTTTAATGTACGATGAAAACCTATCGCAAACATCTATCAAAAAACTGCAATTCAAAGAATTATCGCTCAGGGAAGAAATGGAAGCAATAAGAGGCGAAAACGGTTATTTTATCGAGTATTGGAAAGTTGGATTAAAAGATTCGAAAAGAGCTAAAGATTTCGCCGACACTGTACTGGCAGCTATGTCACCTATTTTAAACATACTGCTTTCATTTGCTTTTGGAGTAAGCATGACGAGAAGAGATAAGAATCGTGCAGTTCTTTATTCCGTAGCCGCCATATCTCTATACTATTTATTGATTCTAACAATTTCACCGCAAATTACTTTTTATGCAATACCTGTAATTACTTTTATATGGACCATATTTGTCGTTACCGTATATAAAAAATCTGTGTTCTCAAAATACTAGCAAGGTCTCCAATGAGGGCAAAATTAGTAATAAGCTATGACGGTTCTAGATTTAACGGCTTTGCCAGGCAAAAAAATGATTATCTTGCAAAAACGGTAAGCAATACATTAGATGAAATACTGCACAATATAGGAATTTTCTCAAAAGTTGTAGGGGCCGGACGCACCGACGCCGGAGTTCACGCCATCAGACAATGTGTAGCTTTTGATATACCGGAGTATTGGACTGATGAAAAAAAACTCGAAAGAGAAATTTCAAGAAAACTCCCAAACAGTATACAAATCAGAAGTTGTAAAATAGTAAGCAACGACTTTCACCCGAGATTTGGCGTTAAAAAAAGAGCTTATAGATATTTAATATCCACCGGAAAACCAAACCCTTTTGATGCGCCATATGTTACTTTTACGGAAGTTATTGATTTTGCTTCAGTACAAAAGGCTGTTCTTATGCTAAATGGAGAATTTGATTTTTCATTTTTTAAAAAAACAGGCGGCAATGAAAAAACGCTAACAAGAACGATAAGAACCAATTGTTATAAAAAAAATGATTTAATTGTCTTTTATTTTGAATCAAACGGATTCTTGCGTTCACAAATCAGAATGCTAATGCATTTTATATTGGAAATCGCAAACGGCACACTAAGCGAGGTTGATTTTATAGAACAACTAAAATGCGAAAAAAAACATACTAGTAAACTCGCTTCGCCAAACGGTTTGTATTTAGTCAAAGTTGCCTATTAAGTAGTTCTAGGAGAACAACGATGAAAAGAAAATTTCTCTATCTTTTGACTTTATTAGTTTTAATACTTGCGGTTGCAATAGAAGCGCCAAGACTAGTTTTGTCAAAAATTAAAAATATAGCAAAAGAACAGCTCGCACTCAATGTAAATTTTGACGACTTTTCATTTAATATCTTCACCCTAAAAGCTCAGATAGACAACCTTACGATAAAAGATTACCACACGAACGCCCTACTCTTTACAGACAAGAATATAGCTATAAGCCTCTCGTCAAAAAGTCTGATTTTTATGTACCCTATTATTGACAGTATTGAAATAAACTCGCCTATAATCAATATAGAAAGATTTAGTAATGGTAAGTTTAATTTTCAAAAATATATTCCAACAAAAAAAGACGAAAGACCTAATTTGAATGCCAAAAAGAGTCTATTTCAGATAAAAAATATAACAATCAAAGGCGGCGCCCTAAATATCAAAGATGAGATATTAAAACTAAACGAGTCTTTTACGAGAATAAATTTGACGGCTTGCAATATATCAAATTTAGATACGGATACAGATAAACCGATTGACGCAAACCTATCATTTGTAGCATTAGGCGGTAAGTTTACGATCAACTCAAAATTGAAACCTTTTAAAAATGAGCGTCAATTTAATGCAAAAATAAAAATTGATAGTATTCCTCTAGCAAAATTCACTACTTTCTTACCAAAAGACATAAACAAACTAACAGGCGACTTTTCCTGCGACGCAACCATAGATACGGATATTGGAATAAAAACAAAAGTAGGCATAACGGGACTGATAGATATAAAAAATCTAATTTCTACTATACAAAAGCAAATAATTACAAGTTCAAATATAGCGCTATCAATCGATACGGTCGTAGCAGAAAACCTAAACGACTCGGCAAAAATCGATATAAAAGCCAAAGAAATTGGGCTAAACGCAAATAATCTTACTTTTATAGATAAATCAAAACGAAATGAGTTCAAACTAGCTTCGGACAACATATCATTGAAACTGAAGAATATATCAAATAAAGGCAAAGATGATATGTCGATAAGCGGCATAGCAACTCTGACCAAAAACTCTACCATAAGTATAGACGGCAACGTAAGCCTAGCCGAAAAATCAGCGAATATACTATTGGAAGCAAAAAAAATCTCATTGTTGCCTATAAAAACGTTAGAAATTTTACCGCCAAAAATAGAATTAGCAAACGGCTTTGCATATATGAAAGGAAGTTTCATCGGCTCTCTTGAGAACAACAAGACAACCGTTAGTTACAAAGGTAGAGCCGGCATCGAAAAACTCTCGCTATATGATAAAACAAAAAACACTCAGATATTATCATTAGAAAATCTAAATCTAAGCGGAATCGATATAAATAGTGCAAAAAATAGTATTAAATTAGCATCAATAAATGTTGACGGTATAAAAACATTCATCATAATAGACAAACAAAAGAAACTAAATCTAGCCGAGCTATTCGAACAAAATACTACGGCTACGGCAAAGTCGGGAGATGTAAAAAAGAAATCAACCTTGTCTCCAAGCGTATCGATAGGCGCAATAGTAGTACAAAACGGAACTATTACTTTTGTCGATGATCATATAGCTCCAAATTTCAAAGCTTATCTATCCGGACTATCAGGCAGGGTAACATCGCTACGGCTAAACAAAAACGAGTTAAGCAAGATTGAGCTTATAGGAACTTTTAACAATCAAGGTAAAATTGATATAAAAGGACTTTTGGTACCAAACCCAAAAAACTTTTATCTCAATATCAAAAGCGATATAAAAGATATAGGAATGCCTGCCTTTAGTTCATATACAGGTAAATACATTGGCTATAATATAGATAGCGGAACTTTAGGATTAGAGCTAAATTACAATGTTGTAGGCAAAGAACTTAGTTTGGATAATCAAATATCACTATTTGGTTTCAATCTAGGCAAAGAAATAGATAGTCCAAATGCCGTCAAACTGCCTTATAATCTTGCAATTGCAATTTTAAAAGACTCTAATAACAATATTCACATAGAGCTTCCTGTCGAAGGAAAAACAGATGACCCACAAATAAGAAGCGGTAAAGTTATCTGGAAACTAATCTCACAATTAATTACAAAAATAGTTACGGCTCCATTTAAATTCATCGGCTCACTATTTGACGGCGGCGAGGAGATGGGGTATGTCGAATTTGACTATGGTAGAAGCATCATAACTGCAGTAGAAAATGAAAAACTACTAAAAATCATAAAGGTCTTAAAACAAAAACCAACACTAAAAGTTCAAATCGAAGGTTTTGTCGACGGTGAAAAAGACTATGAAGCGCTAAGAAATCTTGAATTTCACAAAAAATTGGCAATACAAAAGCTAAAAGAACAAAAAAAACCGCTTGATTTATGGATGAATACCAAAATCGAACCATCTGAATTTGACAAATATCTCTTGGCGGCATATAAAGTCGAAAAATTTGCAAAACCTACAAATATGCTCGGCTTTGACAAAAGCATACCGTCGGAAGACATGAAGAATCTAATTTTGACTCATATAGATATTGGTGAAAAACAGATGCTAGAGCTATCAAACAAAAGAGCGGAGACAATTAAAAAATTTATAATATCAAATGGAATCGACCCTGCAAGAGTTAGTTTGACACAAGCTAAAATGGCCGCTCCAGAACAAAAAGAGAAGATAAAAAACTCTAGAGTAGATATAAAATTTGTAATTAAGTAACAGACTATATTTTCAAGTACCACCAAAAGCCGCAAAGCTTCGATAAATCAGTGCTTCTCAAAGCAAATTTAGGCTAAAATCAAGGTAAATTTTTACCTTTGGGGCATGTATGAGCGAAAATATTTTTAGTGCAAATGAAGAGATTATTGATGTTAATATCGAAGACTCCGTAAAAGCCAGTTATCTTGACTATTCTATGAGCGTCATAATCGGAAGGGCGCTTCCAGATGCTAGAGACGGCTTAAAACCGGTTCACAGAAGAATTCTTTTTGCAATGAACGAACTCAGCCTCTCTCACAGGGCGGCTTATAAAAAATCTGCTCGTATCGTAGGTGATGTTATCGGTAAATATCACCCACACGGCGACACGGCAGTTTATGATGCTTTAGTTAGGATGGCTCAGCAATTCTCAATGAGAGAAAGATTAATCGACGGTCAGGGAAACTTCGGCTCTGTTGACGGTGACGGTGCGGCGGCAATGAGATATACCGAAGCAAGAATGACGGCTCTCGCAGAAGAGATACTTTCTGATATAGAAAAAGAAACTGTTGATTTTATACCAAACTATGACGGAAGTATGGAAGAGCCTTCGGTACTTCCAAGTCGTATTCCCAATCTGCTCCTAAACGGCTCTAGCGGTATTGCGGTCGGTATGGCTACAAATATTCCTCCGCATAATCTAAATGAACTAATCGATGCTCTTATATATCTTATAGACAACAAAGATGCCTCCATAGAAGACATGATGAACTCTGTAAAAGGTCCCGATTTCCCTACGGGCGGCATAATTTTTGGAACAAAAGGTATTAGAGACGCCTATACGACTGGCAAAGGCTCAGTTAGAATTAGAGGCAAAACTCATATCGAAAAAGATAAAAAAACCGGTAAAGAGCTTATTATTGTTGATGAACTCCCATATCAAGTAAACAAAGCTAAGCTTCATAAGCATATAGCCGACCTAGCAAAAGACAAAGTAGTAGAAGGTATCTCGGAAGTTCGTGACGAATCCGACAGAGACGGCATGAGACTTGTAATTGAGCTTAAAAAAGACGCAATGAGTGAAATTGTTTTAAACAATCTATTTAAGCACACTGCATTGTCTACAACATTCGGCGTAAATCTTTTGGCTATTCACAACAAAGAACCGAAGGTTTTCAATCTACTTGAACTATTAGCCTTATTCCTATCGCACAGAAAAACAATTATCATTAGACGAACAATTTTTGAGCTTCAAAAAGCAAAAGATAGGGCGCATATTTTGGAAGGCTTAAGAATAGCCCTAGACAATATAGACGAAATCGTAGCCCTTATAAAAGCAAGCGCCGACGCAACTTCAGCTAGAAACGGATTGATAGATCGATTCTCACTATCAGAAGTGCAGGCGCAAGCAATACTGGACATGAGGCTCCAAAGACTAACGGGTCTCGAGAGGGATAAAATAGAAAAAGAGTATGCCGAACTCTTAGCAGAAATAGAGAGACTCTCGGCAATCTTAAAAAGCGAAGAACTTCTAAACGAAGTTATAAAAACCGAACTAAATGAAATAAAAGATAAATTCCAGACAAAAAGAGCGACAGAAATTACAGAAGATTATGAAGATATAGACATTGAGGATTTGATTCCAAACGAGCCTATGGTGGTAACAATGTCTCATAGAGGATACATTAAACGAACGGCTCTAAAAACATACGAAAAACAAAACAGAGGCGGAAAAGGTAAAATAGCCGTAAGTACTGACGATGACGACTTTATCGAGCGATTCTTTGTCTGCAATACTCACGATACGTTGATGTTTGTAACAAACAAAGGTCAACTATACTGGCTAAAAGTATACAAGATACCTGAATCAGGCAGAACTGCAAAAGGCAAGCCTGTCGTAAACTTAATCACAATTCAACCTGGCGAAGAGATTAAGGCAACCATAAATACGACCGACTTTGACGAAAATAAATCACTGGTATTCTTTACTAGAAACGGTATTATCAAACGTACAAACCTAAGCGAATACAGCAATGTCAGAAGTGTCGGCGTTAGAGCTATTACACTCGATGAAAACGATGAACTCGTCACGTCTCAAATAGTCGAACCGACAAACAAACAGTTCTTTATCTTGACAAAAAAAGGTATGTGTATTAGATTTGGCATAAATCCAGACGAAGAAGGCAAAGGTGGCGTTAGAGAGCTCGGAAGAACGGCTAGGGGTGTCACGGCTATTAGATTCAAAGTGGGTGACGATGAAGTCGTAGGAGCAAATGTAATCTCTAGCGAAGACGAAAAACTTTTAACCGTTAGTGAAAAAGGTTTTGGGAAACAAACCTTAGCGAGTGAATACAGATTGCAATCTCGTGGAGGCAAGGGTGTAATTGCCATGAAAATTGCGCCAAAAACCGGCAATATGGTTGGAATTATCATAGCGGACGAGAGCATGGACTTGATGGCTCTTACGGCCGGCAAAAAGCTTATCAGAATAGATATGAGTAGTATTAGAGAAACCGGCAGAAATGCAAGCGGCGTCAAAATTATTTCAATAGACGAAAAAGACAAAGTAATAGACATCGCAAGATGCATAAAAGAGCCTGAGGAAAGTGAATTTGATATGGATAATGACAATATGTCGGATGGATTAATTCAATAAAATTTCCTTTTTGACGATAATTGTAGTTATGAAATCAAGCAGGATAGTTCGTGTATTATTAGTAGGTATCGGGATTGGTATATTGTTTTCAGCCTGCTCACTAAAAGTGAAAGTTGATGCTTCACTGTCAAATCCGATGTCAGCGCCAAGTAGTGACGACTACAAAAGTGTGCCTTGCAATTAAAGAAAAAAGGACGAGAATGCGGCTTATATTGAGTATGTTGCTTTTGTTGCTTTTAGTAAGCGGGTGCGGTATTAAAAATTCGCCTATCAAAGCTGAATACGAACCTGCAAAAAGAATTGATACCACTATAGAGAGTGACAGTTCATGCGATTCCAATGCACTTCACGATAACGACTATAAAACAATACTAACTGAATAGTAAGGAAAAAAAATGAAAAAGAGATTGGTATTTCTCGCACTTTTTACAACACTTTCTTTAATGGCTAAAAGCGATCAAGAAGGTACATCGGAGTCAAAAAACACACCCGACCTTGCCTTAACCAAAGATAATGTTATTACAATATCTGTTATAGGTCAAGGCGTGGCGCCAGATAACACAATTTCTCAATACCAATCGGTAGCATTAGCAAAAAAAGCGGCGCAAGCGGATGCCTTAGCTCAACTTGCGGCAAAGCTAAACGGTGTAAAAGTTGAAGGTTTTGACATCGTAAAAAATATGGTTGTACAAAAATCACAAGTAAAAACATGCGTATCGTCAATGATTAGACATGCAAATATTGTTGAGACAAAATGTACAAAAGATTTTTGTGAAGTCGAAATGGAGCTAAAAGTTGTCGGTAGCAAATGGTACTCGGAGCTAGTTTCGGCCTACAAATAGCCTTAGCTTCATCTTTGTTGGCCGGCGATTATTACGTTACATATTCGTTGGCTTCAAAACAGTTAGTGGTTGTTAGCGAAAAAAGTTATATTTCAAAAGCTATAACTCCATTAAATACAAGCAAAATTGCTTACTCTGCCATAATAGAAAATACCGCCCCCATCTCAAAAAATGAACAAGATTTTGTCAAAGATCATCTACCGGACATAATAGACAAATTGCTCAATTACAAAGTACAAATAAACTCAATACAAACTGAAATCGACAATAACGGCGCAAATGAAAAAACCTACATGAGAATTGGTCCCATACCCGTAAAAATCGATTTTTATGAGGATTTTGTTACTATCAAAGCATATGAAGAAGAATAGGTTGTAAAATGAAAATAGCTCTCGTAGAAGATGATATAAATATGAGGAAATCTCTCGAAATGGCTTTTGCCGTTTATGAAGAGTTTGATATAAAAAGTTTCAAAAATCCAAAAGAAGCGCTAAAAACATTGGACGAAACGTTTGATATGATAGTTACGGATCTAACTATGCCGGGCATGGACGGTATGGAATTCGTCAAAGAGCTTGACGGCAAATATCCCGTTGTTGTCATCACGGGGAACGCTACGTTAAACAAGGCCATAGACGGTATTAGACTCGGCGTAAAAGACTTCATAATGAAGCCGTTTGAAATACAGACATTGATAGATGCGATCAAAAGAGCGTCAACCCAGCCTGTAAACCCACAAAAATCTGTAAAAACTCAAACTCAAATCATATTTGAAGAGGTAAAAAATAGTAAAAACCAAGAGGACTTCTGGGCAACAAGCACCCCGTTAGAAAACGCGCTAACAATAGCAACAAAAGCCGCAAAAACAGATGCTTCCGTACTTTTACTAGGAGAAAGCGGCGTAGGCAAAGAAGTCTTTGCAAAGTATATACACAAAAATTCCACAAGAGCAAATAAACCGTTTGTAGCTATCAATATGGCCGCAATTCCTGATAATCTGATAGAAAGCGAACTATTCGGTTATGAAAAGGGAGCATTCACTGATGCTCAAAATATGAAAATCGGGCGGTTCGAAATGGCGCATGGAGGCACTCTTTTTTTAGACGAAATAGCCGAAATGCCTTTTGCTCTTCAATCAAAGCTACTCAGAACACTTCAAGACAAAGAGATAACAAGACTTGGCGGCACAAAAAGTATCAAAATAGACGTAAGGATAATCTCTGCAACCAATGTCAATATAGAGAGGAATATAAAAGAGCAACTTTTCCGCGAGGATTTATATTATAGACTAAATACTATTCCAATTAAAATTCCGCCACTCAGAGAGAGACAAAATGAAATTTTACCGATTGCCGAAAAAGTTCTATATCAAACGGCAATAAAATACGGCGTAAAACACCATATATTGTCAGATTCCGCAAAGGATACCCTCACGGCTTACGAATGGCCAGGCAATATCAGAGAGCTAATTTCCGTTAGCGAAAGACTTGCAATTTTAACAGATGACGAAATTATAACTGCCGACGACGTAAATAGCTATTTATAACCCCGGAAAATAAAACAAACCTTAGTTTTTCAGGAAGCTACGCTTTGGTATAATTACAGAAAATTTAAAGGAATATTGAATGAGAGAATTCATAGTGGCTGTTGCAGGCGCAACAGGCGCCGTCGGTCAAGAAATGATAGAAGTTTTGGCAGAACTTGATTTCCCGGTCAAAAAACTTATCCCGCTTGCTAGTGCAAATTCAGTTGGAAAAAAAGTAGAATTCAAAGGTGAAGAATATGACGTACTAGAGCTAACTGACGAAGTATTCTCAAAAGAAGGTGTAGAAATTGCACTATTTAGCGCCGGCGGTTCAGTATCGGCTAGATTTGCTCCATCGGCGGCAAAAGCCGGATGTGTAGTCATAGACAATACTAGTCACTTTAGGATGGACGCCGATATACCGCTAGTAGTACCTGAAGTCAATTCTGAAGATATCAAAAAATGGAAAACAAAAGGAATTATCGCCAATCCAAATTGCTCGACAATCCAAATGGTAACGATTCTGAATCCACTTGACAAACTCTTTGACATCGCAAGAGTCGACGTCTCTACCTATCAAGCCGTAAGCGGCGCAGGCATAACCGCCATGGAAGAGTTAGTCGAACAGATGAAAGCGTTCTTTTCGTTTAAACTTGACGATGCAAAGCCAGCTAAATTTGCTCATAGAATTGCTCTAAATCTAATTCCTCAAATTGATAGTTTTACGGATAGCGGCTACACAAAAGAAGAGTTAAAAATGGTAAACGAAAGCCAAAAGATAATGCACAAAAATATGCAAATCTCCGCAACTTGCGTCAGAGTTCCAGTTTTAAGAGGACATAGCGAAGCCGTTACCGTTAGATTTAATAATGAAGTTGATCTTGAAGCCGCAAAAAAAGTGCTATCTATGGCTCCTGGAGTAGTGCTTGAAGACGAACCGTCCAAATCAATTTATCCTATGCCGATGAATACAAGCGGCAAAAACGATTCTTATGTCGGTAGAATACGAAAAGACTTGTATGACCCAAAAACACTTCACTTCTGGGTTGTAGCCGACAACCTCAGAGTAGGAGCCGCAACAAATGCCGTCAGAATCGCTCAAAAATGGATAGAAATGGAGGCTAAATAATGTCAGAACTCGAACCACGCGAAGCAAAAAAAATACCTGCAAGCGACGAAGCTAATAGCTCTCTCATTGAAACTCTTTTCGAAGGCGCCCTGTGGAGAAGCAGACTATGGGTTTTATTTCCTGTAATTTCAAGCCTATTTGCCGCAATGGCGCTATTTATCATAGGTAGTTTTGACATAGCCGACGTATTGGTCAAAACATGGAACTACTACATAAATAGCGACCATAGCTATGATTTACACGCAAAGGCGGTAGGTGAAATCATAGGCGCAATTGATCTATACTTGATCGCAATAGTTCTTTTGATTTTTAGTTTCGGTATCTACGAGCTTTTTATCTCTCAAATCGATGAAGCGGCAGGTAGCGAATCGTCTCAAATCTTAGAAATTCATTCACTCGACGAACTAAAAGATAAAATTGCAAAAGTTATCATTATGGTGCTTGTCGTCAAGTATTTTCAAATGGTGCTTGATATGGATTTTAACGGCGCCCTTGAGATGTTATATCTTGCAACTTCTATTCTAGGACTTTCCCTGGCTCTTTATTTCTTACACAAAGGCGGTACTCACTAGTGACTTTTATCGACGCATGTTTTAAAAAACCGACAAAACACACTCCGATATGGATGATGAGACAGGCAGGCAGATACCTGCCTGAATATAGAGCAACAAGAGCAAAAGCAAAAGATTTTATAGATTTTTGCAGACGTCCAGAACTTGCTACCGAAGCTACACTACAACCGATAGATATACTTGATGTGGATGCGGCGATACTTTTTAGCGACATTCTAGTCGTACCTCTTGAAATGGGTATGAAACTAGAATTTGTAGAGAAAAAAGGTCCCATTTTCCATGATCCGATAAAAGGTTTTGAAGACTTAAATCGTCTAAGCAAGGACGCTCACAACAATCTAGGGTATGTATACGAAGCGGTAAGCGCAATCAGAAAAGAACTTCCAAAAGATAAAGCTCTTATAGGTTTTGCAGGGAGCCCTTGGACGCTTGCTACCTATATGATAGAAGGCGGCGGCTCAAAACAGTATGAAAAAATCAAAAAACTTGTTTATGCCGAGCCTACATTTATGCATCTACTCCTAAAAATGCTAACTGACACGGTAAAAGAGTATCTTTTAATGCAAATTAAAGCCGGAGCAAATGCGGTTCAAGTATTTGATAGCTGGGGCGGAGCACTAGAGAGACCGAAATTTTTTGAATTTAGCTGGAAATATATGAAAGATATAGCCGACTATATAAAAGAAAAATCACCAGAAACTCCGGTAATACTATTTAGTAAAGGTGTCGGAGCCTATATGGATATGGTGGACGGTAACTTTGACGTTTACGGTGTCGATTGGGGCACACCTATGGCTCTTGCAAAAGAGAAACTTTTTTCAAGATATGCGCTACAAGGAAATATGGAGCCATGCCGACTATACAGCAAACAAGCTACCGAGGAGTGCGCCACGGCATTACTAAATATGTTCAAGGGTGAAAACGGTTATATATTCAATCTAGGGCACGGTATGCAACCCGACATGGACCCTGCAATGGCAAAATTTTTGGTCGACTTTGTACACGAAACTTCAAAACGATAAATGAAAAAATTCGCTCTTCTAGTCGCAATGGTTTTTAATCTTGCGGCAAGTGAGCTTTACATGTCCTTCTCATCAAACATAGGCAGATTAAATCCAATTCTCGCAACAGATAGCGCTTCTAGTGAAATAGCAGACTGGCTTTTTGCCTCGCTCATCTCATACGATAAAAATGCAAATATACGCCTAGACATCGCCAAGTCATATAAATTTACAGACGATAAAACACTGATTTTTGAGATAAAAGATAACGCCTATTGGCACGACGGAGTTCAAATTACCGCAGACGACGTCGTCTTTACCTTTAACACAATCAAGTCCCCGGAAGTATTTACGCCTTACGCGCAAGAGTTTAGAAAAGTGGCTTCCGTTACCGCGCTTAGCAACCTAAAGGTTCAAATCAAATACAAAGAACCGTATTTCAAAGCGCTTGAAAGTTGGATGATGCCGCTTTTGCCAAAACATATTCTCCAAAATGAAACAGACCTAATGACGTCAAAATTTAATTTTGCCCCAATAGGAAGCGGTGACTATATGATCAAAAACTTTGAGCAATCAAAAGATATAGAACTATACGCATTCGATAAATATTTTAAACACCGCCCTTACATAGATAAAGTTATCTACAAATACCTTCCCGACTCATCAACTGAGTTTTTGATGCTAAAAACAAAAAAATTAGATATTGGAGGATTATCTCCTCTGCAACTAGAGCGGCAACTTGACGATGCTTTTCGTAAAAACTACAAAATAATAGAAAAAGGCGGCGACAACTACACATATCTCGGCTTCAATCTAACTAACAAAAAATTTGCCGATCCAAGAGTGAGAGAAGCTATTAGTCTTGCAATAGATAGACAAGAGCTTGTAGATATTATATTCTTAGGACATGCTAAGGTTTGTACCGGTCCTTTTTTACCGAAGTCTTTTGCATTTAACCCGAACATAAAAGCTCCTATACAAAACATACAAAAAGCAAAAGAACTACTAAAGCAAGCCGGATACGACGAAACACACCCATTAACGTTTGAAATTGCCACAAACTCAAACAACCGTCTCAGAATGTACACGGCTGAAATCATCCAAAGACAACTCCTAAAAGCAGGAGTGAACGTAAAAATAAAGGGTATGGAGTGGCAGGCGTTTTTAAACACGGTTGTCAACCCTAGAAAATTCGACACAGTTTTATTAGGATGGTCGCTTTCCGTCGTTCCAGATGCATTTGCGATATGGCACGGCTCGCAAGTAGGCAAGAAAGGCGGTTTTAACTTTATATCTTATAAAAATCAAAAAGTCGATACCCTCATAGACGAAGCTGAAAAAACTATAGATAAAGCCAAGCTAGCTAAAAAATTTCAAGAAATTTTTGCAGAAATCACAAAAGACAATCCAACACTATTTTTATATATACCAAACTCAATCACAGCTGTCAACAAAAAAATTAACCCTGTCGAGCCTGGAATTACCGGAATTATGCACAATCGTATAGAATGGATAAAACAATGATAATACTTTTTGACCTCGACGGTACAGTGATAGACTCTACCGAGCCTATAATTACTTCATTTCAACATGCATTCACGTCCATGTCAATAGAACCTCCAAGCAGAAAAGATATTATGTCGCAAATAGGACATCCCCTAGATATGATGTTTGAAAACCTAGAAGTACCGCAAGACAAAGTCTGGGATTTCGTAGCAAACTATAAGGCAAAGTACCGAGAAGTATCCTTTGAGGGAACGTTTTTGATAGAAGGCGCCAAAGAAGCTATAAAAGACGCGGACGACTTTGCTACACTAGGAGTCGTAACAACCAAAACAAGCCGATACTCTGCCGAACTATTGGAATACCTAGGGGTAATGAAATATTTCAAAACTCTCATAGGTAGAGAGGACGTGATAAATCCAAAACCTCATCCTGAGCCTATTTTAAAAGCAATAGAAGAAATAGCCCCAGAGTATGACAAAAGCAAAATATGGATGATAGGCGATACGCCGATGGATATAGAATCGGCAAAAGCGGCAGGTGTCAGACATGTAGCCGTAACGACCGGATATGCATCCGAAGACATACTGACAAGTATTTCCGATTACTGTGTAACATCATTGCCAAAAGCAATAGAACTCATCAAGGCAAAAAGTTGACAAAAGCGCTATTTATCGACAGGGACGGCGTAATAAATGTTGAAAAAAATTATCTTCATAAAATAGAGGATTTTGAGTTTATAGACGGTGTCTTTGACACACTAAAATCAGCCCTAAAAAAAGGCTATTTAATTATTATCATAACAAATCAATCAGGCATTGAGAGAGGTTATTATAGTGAAGAAGACTACCAAAAACTCACAAAATGGATGATACAAGAGTTTAAAAAAAACGATATAACTATCTCCAAGGTTTACCATTGCCCTCATACCGACGATTCTACTTGTGAATGCAGAAAACCAAAACCAGGAATGATTCTCAAAGCTCAAAGAGAATTTGATATAAATCTACAAGACTCAATACTAATAGGTGACAAAGAGAGCGATATAGAAGCCGGAATAGGTGCAAAAATTGGCGCTACAATCCTAGCTAGAAGTGGTCATACGGTGGACGAGAAACTTACAAAAGCCGACTTTATCGTTGATTCGATAGCAAATATCTCAAACATTCTGGATTCAAAATGAAAATATTAATCATTGACTTTGGAAGCAGTGAAGAGGTTGTTTTTTCAACGACGCTTATAGACAATCTCAAAAATCATTACACGGATGCAGTAATAGATTTTTTAGTTTATGAACAAAACGGCGTGATTCTCAAAGGCAACTCAAATATTAATGAAATACTAACCATAGCCGATAGCGAAACACAAAATAAAAGCGGAATCAAAAGGCTGTTTTCAGATATATTCCTTGGTTTTAAAATCAGAAAAAATCACTATGATATGGTCATAAATACAAATTGTAGTAACAAGAATACAAGGATTACCTTTTTTTGCGGCGCAAAAATTAGAGTCGGATTAGAGCCGATAATCCAACCTTACAAGTCTCTAGGAGCTTTTACGGATAGTTTTGAGCCGACGTCTTCAAAACATCTAGTCGAAATGAAACTCGACTCGCTCAGATCTCTAGGTCTCAAAATATCAACAAAAAAAGTAAATCTCAATCCCACTGTCGAAGCGGTAGAAAAAATAGAGCAAACTCTAAAAAAATACGGTATTACAAAATTTGTACACATTCATGCCACATCAGACAAAAGTTCACTTTATATAGATGATGAGCTTACGGCAAAAACTATCGATTTTATAGAACGAGAAATCGGATTAAAGGTAGTATTCACGTCAAATGCAAATGAGTTAGAAAATTCAAAAGCGCTCCGAATATTATCAATGACAAAAAGCACTCCGCTATCCATGCTAGGTTCGCTAGATATGGATGAGATGATAGCTCTTAGCCAAAAATCATCGCTTTTTATGGGAATTTGCACTCCAGCTATGCACATAGCCGCATCACAAAATATCCCGGTAATCGCCCTATTCGGTCCGACTTCGGCGCATAGTTTTGGAGCATGGGACAATAGCGCTTATGATTGTAGCTACAAAAACCAAAACGGCAAACAAACGTGCGGAATTCATACTTTGCTCCAATCAGACAGGTCGTGCGTACCTTGCAACAAAAACGGTTGTGAAAATAGCGGTAAAAGTGAATGTATGAGCGATATTTCGATAGAGCAACTAAAAGAAATTTTGAAGCAAAAACTAAACTGCTAACCCGAAATGCTCCCTCACTACCTCGGCATAATCGACCTCGTGTTTGCTCAGCACGCCGTCTTCGATAAGTTTTAGCTCATTGTCGACAAGGATTTTGCGCCCGTTTGGTGTCTGCATGATGGCGAGCTTTTTCTGAGTAAATATCGTATCTGGATGGGTGGCGTTGAAGTAGTTGGCGAGGCCAAACTCTATGAACTCCTGCGGCATGAGCGCGAAACCGTACTGCCTCATCCACTCGCCTGCCACGAGGGAGCTTAGGACATACTCATTATCTACCAGTTCCATTTTGAACTCATCGCCGTTTTGTATAGTGTGAGTATTTGCCTCCACTCTCATCGGCTCTCTGAGCCCATATCCGCCAAACCCAGCGTCGCATAGGTAGCTCACACCGTCCAGCTCCACGATGATGACCATGTGTGTTTTGGGTCTCTTTGTTGGATAAAACATCGGTCTAGCCCCTGCAAAATACCACTTGAATCCTATTGCGGTGAGTGCCATCGCAAACAGTCCGTTTATCTCGTAGCAATATCCGCCCCTCTTGTCGTCGATGATTTTGCTCACTATATCCTCAGCCACTAGCGACGGTATCCGCCCTGCTTGCACTTCGGTGTTTTCAAATGGCACGGATTGGAGCTGTGCTTGCATGAGCGATGATAGGCTCTCAAGGTCTGCTTGTGGCACACCGTCAAAACCTATGCGGGTGAGGTAGTTTGGGAGTGAGAAGTTTGATGTTGAAAATTTCATTTTTTACCAACCGATGAAAATATTATAGAGTCCCAGTCAATTTTCTTAGAACCATTTTCTGAGATAAGTTTTTTGATAGCTTGCCGTAAATACTGTTCAAGAGTATTGCAAACTTCTGCAAGCGTTAAAGTTGAACCATCAACTTTCTTTGGCAATGCTGGCTTGTTCCCATGAACAATTTTACTTCTGATGCCGTATGCACTTTTCATAAAACTAAATATATTTTTCTGTTCTTCTATTTTGTCTGCCAGAAACAGCGCTGCTCTGTGTGAGAGCCTATATGTCATTTCACTAGTGTCATCGGTTAAGAAAATTGCCTCGGCGGCTATCATTAAATCAATCATTCTGTCTTCATTATTAGTTCTCGTTGCTGACTGACTAAACCTACTAACTCCAATAGAAAAAACATGTGCTTTTCTGCTCTCTTTCCAAAGAGCTACAAAATCATTTATTTCATCGGCTTCGAATTTGTAAGTGCTATCCATAAATGGTTTTACATGGGCTTCAAAGTTATATTGAGTTGCACTTGCAAGTCTACTTTTACTTTTCATTAATGTAGCGATTGGGTATATTTCACCATTTTTATAGATGCGCAAAGCATCTACTACTGCTTGCTCATTTTTATTTGTAAAATAGTCGTTATATTTGTCTGGAATATTATATTGTTGCTCGCCTACTACCTTCGGAAGCTTAAATCGTATCTTTATGGCGTATTCATTTACCTTGTGTATAAACTCCTGATTTCCTAAGTCATATCCAAGTTTTATTCCTAAATTGAAGAAATGCAGAATTTCACTATCTCTTAGCTTTACGATAGAAATATCATCTGATAGTTTTATTTCAGGAGTAGTTATATTCAAACCACATATTGGTGTTATTTTTTCAAATTCAATTTCAGTGCTATAGAACTCATCTTCCATTTTGGAATATGCAATATCATATTTTCCAATGTCAAAATCTTCTATTTTGTCATTTGATAAAAAACCGTTCACTAGCCATAAAATTATATATTTGGCTTCAAGGCGCATTTTGCCAATACAACAGCCAACAAGAGTATTTAGTTGAGGGGCAATATCTTTATCTTCACTTACAATTTTGATAAAATCCAAGTATTCATTGCTATCAGAGAGTTTGTCGATGGCTTTATCGGTTGCAAATGACCATATAATTCTACGAATCTGCTCTTTCGCATATATGCCATCATCTCTTTTTATCCAAATACTTTCATTGGTAGCCCTGAGATTGTTTGGAATTTCATCGGCTATATTTTTCAAAACAAGCTGCGTCAGTTGCAGTAGTACATTGTATAGTTGTGGATTTTTGGCACTAAACTTAGTCATTATTGTCACCTTGTTAATTCAACCCCAACCCTCTCAATATGCTCCATAAGCTCCGCATTCGAGATACTCACAAAGTCGCAGATGTCCACTCCATACGGCAACATAAGGTCGTCGATTTCATTTTTGATTTGGTTTAGTTCGTCGTCAGATAGCTCGTCGGAGAAGATGCAGAGGTCTATATCAGAGCCGTGGTGGTAGTTGCCTTTGGCTCTGGAGCCGTAGATTTTGACTTGCTTGATTTTTGGATGGGCTGAGAATACCGAGCTGATTTTGGAGATAGTCTCGTCGCTTAGCCCGTATCTCAACAGCTCTCCCCAATCTCTAGTTCGGTTAGTTTTGATAGTAGAGCGGAGAAAGCGGCAAAATACCTATGCACTATTGCATCGACTATTGCTGTCACTCTGCCTTCGTCGTATGTGTGCGAGGTTTCGTTGCGACTTGTTATCATAGCCATCCACGCTTCGCCATCTATGATGAGTCCAGTCTTGAAAGCTTCTCTGCTCACATCCTTGGAGCCTATCAGCCCGATGACGCCACGACTCTCTAGGAAGTCTTTGAGCGTCTTCCAGCCTAGCTCATGCGTGAACTCAAAAGCCTGCACTAGACCTTGTTTTTCTAGGTTGCTAAGCCCTCTATCCTCAGCCAGCTCCACGGCACTTTTTAGCTGTTCAAAAGCCTTTTTGTAGTTTGAGAAGCGTTGAATCCATCTGATGTCTTGCGCCATTTTTCCACCGACTTGTTTTTGTTTTGTTGATTTTACACCTTATCGGCTTGAGATTTTATGAGCTCAGCAGTGGTTGTATCTAGTGGTGCTTCACGCTCTGATAGCTTTTTGAGTAGCAGTTCTCTCCGCTCAGTTGAGAGCTGTTGTCCTGCTTTGGCTTTTGTCGAAATATCCGTCGGTACTATGCGCCAAAGAGCAGTTTGAGATAACATCTTCGTGTATATTGGATTTGTCGCATCTATTGCGTCATAACCACCTTCGGGCTGAAATTTTTGCATCAAGGCTTCAAGTAGCCGACATTTTTCATTATTATTTTCTACTACCTCGACGATTCCTGTTATATGTACCGAAGTATAAAACTGCGTCGCAGGGCACGCCATACTTGTACCGCTAAAGTATGACGGCACCATAGCGTATGGTTTGACAACACTAAAAGAGACTTTTTGCCCGTCGCTCATCGCTCGTGCTTTTCGTCCTTCCTTTGCTCCGTGAAAGCAGATGCGACCCTCGAACCATGCGAAATTAACAGGGACGGCAAACACTCCCTCCGCGTCACACAATGCAAGCGTACCGTGGTCACTTTCGCGCATTATCGCCTCAAATACAGCTTCGTCTTTGACCTCAAAATCAGCTCGTCTCATATCTCAATCTCTCCACTCATATACTTCACGGCGTATCCTCTCAGCATTACCCTGTCATCTACAAGCTCGCACTCTATTTCCCCGCCTCTTTTTGAGAGTTGTTTTGCGTGAAGTATTGTTTTGTTCAGCTTGCTTGCCCAGTACGGTGCAAGAGCACAGTGTGCCGAGCCTGTTACTGGGTCTTCATTTACGCCTAGTTTTGGAGCAAAAAATCGGCTAACGAAATCACAATCATTGCCTTTGGCTGTCACTATCACCGCTCTTTTGTCCAAAGTAGCTAAGAGTGAGAAGTCAGGATTTAAATTCTTTACCTCTTCGGCATTTTTTAGTACGGCGACATACTCTGTGCCGACTAGTGTCTGTATCGGTTTTATCCCTAATGCACGACAGAGTGCTTGCGGTGCTTCACAAACAGTTGTCTGTTTTGACGGAAAGTCCATAGATAGTGTACCACTAGGCTCTTTTGTGACGGCTAATTTTCCGCTTCGTGTCTCAAATAAGATTGTGTCTTTGTTGTATCCCAAAATATCGAAAAGTACAAAAGCGCTAGCTAGCGTAGCGTGTCCGCACAAATCCACCTCCGCTATAGGCGTAAACCCACCGAAGCCTAAACCCCTCACCCTCTGGAGTGAAAAATGCCGTCTCAGATAGATTGTTCTCCTCTGCTATCTTTTGCATAGTCGCATCATCTAGCCAATTTTCAAGCGGTACAACTGCCGCCGGATTGCCGCCGAATACGATTTTTGAAAAGGCGTCTATTTGATAAATTGATAATCGCATTATTTTCTCGTTTATAGCCAATATTTTGGATATATTTTGCCGTTTATCTTATGAAACAATACCCCGCAGACTACTAAAACAGCGGAGCCCAAAATCACAAATTCCAAAAAATTCCATGAAGCTGAGCCTAACATCACGACTATCGGGTTTGCACCTGCTGGTGGATGCGTCGTGGATGTGAGGCGCATGGCGGCTATGGCTACGCCCACGGCAAGCGCTACGGATAACGGAGTAAAGCCGAAAGAGTGGAAAAACAAAAGCCCGACAAAAGCGGTGATGAGATGACCGAATATGATATTTCTAGGTTGTGCGAGCGGACTATCGGGAAGCGCAAAAAGCAGTACGCATGTCGCACCGAAGGGCGCTAGCAAGATATTTAGCCCCGTTAGCGGATAAGTAAGAGAGAGTATCAAAACGGCTAGAGTTGCTCCGACAAGTGTTGTCAATACCTGCTTTGTGTTTATCGTGTCTTGTTGCCTGTTTGCCCATATTTGCAATAGTTTATTTCTCATTTTTTATCCTTTGCTTTGCTTCTACTACTATCTTGTCTAGCGTTTTGTTGAGGATTTTGTCTTTTGGATATATTTTTTCAATAAGAAGCGCTCCTTGCACAGCTCCGACCCACTCTTTTGCGAGCGACTCAGAGGCTTTGCCGCCGCCCAGTATTGCCGCAAACGCCTTTGCCCAATCGTCAAAATAGTTTTTGATAACGTCAGTTATTTCACCGCCGCTTTGCGGTATTTCTAGCAACACGTTTCCCATCAAACAGCCGCATTCACGGTGTTCAAAAAAAGCATAAATCGCTTTACAAAACGCTTTTATCTTTGCGTGTTTATTGAGCTTATTATCGTAAGCAATCGAGAAAATATGCTCATCAAAATATCTATGTATTTTCATTATTGCGGCAATGAGAAGCAAATCTTTGTTTGCAAAGTAGTGGTAGATACTTCCCTTGAATAGCCCTGCCGCCTCGGCGATGTCTTGCATCGAGGTATTGGAGTAACCGTTGATACGAAATAATCTTCCCGCTATCTCTATCAATTCGTCTTTTTCTATTTTTTTTGCGCCCATTTTATTTCCTATTTTACCAATCGTTTGGTAAATTATAATACTATTTTTATAGCTTGTCAAGATGCCACAACCTAACACTTCTCAAACAATACCTGAAGCTATTAAGCCCAAACCATCTAAAATGGTATAAATAATTTAAGGAAACGCGATGTCTTTCTCCGCCCTTGGACTTTCACCGCAAATATTACGCTCCATAGACAAAGAAGGCTTCACTCATCCGACACAAATCCAAGAAAAGATTATTCCTCTTGTTTTGGAGCATCATGATATTTTAGCAAAAGCGCAAACCGGTAGCGGCAAAAGCGCGAGTTTCATCTTGCCTATTCTAGAGCTATTGTCAAGACAAAACCTAGAAGGCAAGCCAAAAATCAAAGCATTAGTTTTGACTCCGACAAGAGAACTTGCAATCCAAGTAGCAGACTCTTTTATCTCGTTTGGAGCATTTTTGACAAAAACTCCAAAAGTCGTCTGCGTGATAGGCGGCGAAAGCATAGGCAACCAACTCATAGACATACAAAGCGGATGCGACATCGTAGTGGCAACATCGGGACGGCTACTTGATATTATGGATAAAAAACAGATAAACCTCTCTCGTCTGGATTTTTTCATCCTTGATGAAGCCGATAAAATGCTAGATCTCGGTTTTGCCGATGAACTTGATATGATACTAGGCGCCATTCCCGACAAACGACAAAATCTACTCTTTTCCGCAACCTATCCGCCAAAAGTCCTAGAGATAGCTACAAAAATTACCAAAAATCCACTCAAAATTGAAATAGAGAGTGATAAACCGACCGTCCAAAGCATAAATCAAAGAGTCATAGAGGTCAATCATGAAAATAGAGGCCCGCTACTAAGACATTTGCTAGAATCACTCAAATACGAACACGTCCTGGTCTTCATGGCAAACAAAAGATCGGCTGATAATATCGCTATGAAGTTTCGAAAATACGGCTTCAAAGCCGAATCGTTTCATGGCGATTTGACACAAGAGGAGCGAAACTACACGCTTGACAGGTTCAAATCCAGAAAAACAAATATTCTTTTTGCCACCGATATTGCCGCTAGAGGTCTGGATATAGACGACCTAGAGTGTGTCGTAAACTTTGATTTACCTCGTTCACCTACCGATTATATCCACCGTATAGGACGTACTGGACGAGCAGGTAAATCTGGAGAGTCCATCTCCTTTGTCGGACATGAAGATATGGAACATTTTGCTCTTATAGAAAAACGCTCAGGGATAAAACTAGCCAGAGAGCAAATAGCAGGGTTCGAACTAACAGGAAGCGCCCAAATAAAAATTGGAAGCAAAGAGCCGATAAAAGGTAAAAGAAAAAGCAAAAAAGATAAAGCCAGAGAGCAAGCGGCAAAGGATGGCACAGGCGCCACATCCCATTAAGCCCAAACCCCCTAAAATGCGCCTAAATAATCGGTCTCAAAAAGTCCGCTACTAGGAACTCACAATGTCATTTTCCACGCTAGGGCTATCCCTTCAAATCCAGCAAAATCTTTCAGAAATTGGGTATATAAACCCAACGCCAATCCAATCACAAGTCATTCCATTGGCTCTTAAGGGGCGTGATATTTTGGGAGCGGCGCAGACAGGAACCGGCAAAACAGCGGCTTTTGCTCTGCCTATACTACAAATGCTAGAAGCCTCTGTAAAAAGTGACGAGTTTCACGCTCCAAAAGCCCTAATATTAGTCCCGTCTCGTGAGCTTGCAATGCAAGTCGGCACAAACATCGCCGCATATAGTAAAAATCTGCCTCTCAAATCAGTCGCTATCTACGGCGGAGCAAATATCGCCCCTCAGACAAAAAAATTATCGGCAGGCGTAGACATAATCGTAGCAACACCTGGCAGACTGCTTGACCATATTAAACTAAAAGGCGTAAGCTTATCAAGGATAGAGTTTTTGGTATTTGACGAAGCCGATAGTATGCTAGACATGGGGTTTATCAGGGAGATTGAGAAAATTTTGGCGCTCTTACCGACCAAAAGACAAACGATGCTTTTTTCAGCCACATTATCAGGCGCTGTGAAACGACTATCAGAAACAATACTCAAAAAACCTCAACTTGTCCAAGTGGCAAGCTATGCAAATAGCGCAAGCACAATCAAACAAACCGTTTATAGTATAGACAAAGAACAAAAAAGTGAATTTTTATCGTATCTCATAGGTTCAAAAAACTGGAAACAAGTACTCATTTTCTGCCGAACCAAAGCCGGAGCCGAGGAAATAGCAAAAGATATGACGAGCCGCGGACTCAAAAGCGTATCAATCCATAGCGACAAAACACATGGCGCTAGAGGCAGAGCGCTTGTGGATTTCAAAGAGGGTAAGGTTAGGGTGCTTGTGGCGACGGATTTAGCGGCAAGAGGGCTTGACATAGACAATCTACCGTTTGTCGTAAATTATGATGTCCCACATATTCCTACAGACTATATCCACCGTATCGGACGAACAGGACGAGCCGGACAAAAAGGCGAAGCTATCACACTTCTATCCGGCGCCGAGGTTCATTCGTTCAAAAAAATAGAAGAGCTACTAGGCAAAACCATCGAGAAACAAGTGTTTGCGGGGTATGAGCCGACGTTCACGGCTGAGGTCAAGAAAAAAGCTACAGGCAAAGGCGGAGCGGGTAAAAAAGATGAACCGAAGAAAAAAACACCTGGCGCTTTTGGGAATAAATATAAAAAAGACGCATCCCCAAAAAGAGAGAGCAAAGGCGCTTCTCGAACCGTAGACAAAAGAAATGAAAAACGCCCTACTACGAAATCAAAAGGCGGAAAAAAGTAGACAAGTTTATTATCTTGATACTTTTTCCAGTTTCAACAAAAACTCCTTACGCCAAATACCTCCGCTATACCCACCGATACTGCCGTCGGAGGCTATTACACGGTGACATGGAATGAGGATAGCTATTGGGTTTTTACCGTTTGCGTTGGCTACGGCTCGCACGGCAGATGGACGACCCAACATCTCGGCCTCTTTTGCATACGATACCGTCTCGGCGTGCGTTATTTTTTGCAGAGCATCCCAGACGCTCATCTGAAACGATGTACCTACTGGGACGAGAGTTATGGAGAATTCTCGTCTTTTAGCGTCAAAATACTCTTTTAGTTCTACTTCCAACTGTTTTAGATGTCTGTTATCCGTACCGATTGCTGAGACAACAATATTTTCATCCGTAAAATCAAGTGAGCACACCCCATTACAATCAGCTTTTGCAACCATTGTACCGATTGGTGTTTTGATAATTATCGAATCCATCTATTTCAAATCTACTATTAACACTTTGCCTTCTATCATCTTTGGTATCCAGATTTTATGTTCTTTTTTGTCTATCCAAAAATCTGCCGGACCGCCTATTTTATCGAGAGATAGTTCACTTTCCGCTTTTGTTTTGAGATTGTATGTTCGCACTATGCCTGTTTTTTCAAACTTTATCCAGTCGGAATAATAAATAATATCCCCTACTTTTTGAATACCGTCCAATACCCCCTCTACTTTTCCAAGTTGCGTCAAGGCTCCTGTTTTTGTATCTATCTCATACATTTTTCCGCCGCCGCCGAACATATCCGATGAAGAATGGCTAAGCTCTACACCGTAAAGCCTACCTTTTTCATAAATAATCCCATTTGCGCTAGGCAAATCGGCAATAGGTTTAACTTTTTTTGTTTTTATATTTACTTCATATACCTTACCGCTATCAGTACCTGTTACATATAACGTCCTTGCATCTTTTGCCGCAATATCGTTGAGAAATTTCACACCTTCAAAAACAAGCGAAAAAGTCTGTTTTTTACTAACAATATCAAAACCTCTAACCTCATCCACGTCGGCAACATAGAGAGTATTACCGACAAGCGCCATACCTTTTGGCGCATTCAGTCCCGTTAAAAAGTTTTTATTAACAATTTCACCTTTTTTATTTAATAGCGAGATGTATCCGTCACCGTCTTTGTCCATAGGCTTTAACTCTTTACCTACATTAGCGACATACACCCTCTTTGTATCCACCAAAACACTCTCAGGATGCCCGCCGACATCTACCTCAATTTGCCCGCCAAATACGGCAACAGCTACAGTTAAGGCTAAAATAATTTTTTTCACTCTCCACTCCTTTTAGATATATTGTACAATTTCTGAAATATCAGATCGCACTCTAGCTTGTTGAGGCTTGGCCCTATAACCAAAAGGCACCATAAGCGCCACACCGTATAGACCTTTATCTATTGGAAGTCTATTTTCCAATGCGGCTTTATCGTAACCTCCTATCGGGCAACTATCTATACCGATATACGCCGCCGCAGTCATCATATTTGCCGCCGCTATGTGACACTGCTCTATCGCCCAGCACTCCAGTGCTTCGTCGCTCATCGGATCAATAAAACCTTTATACCAACCTCCGATTTCATCCGTGCCGAATACTTTTTTGTATTGAGATTTTATATATGGGGTATTTGAGCGCATCTGTTTTTTGTATAGTATGACTACAAGTTCGCTACAAGTCGTAATTTGCGGCTGATCCCATGCAACTTCTCTTATTGCCGTTTTAAGTTTTTCGTCTCTAACAATCAAAAACCTCCACTGCTCAAGCCCTATAGAACTTGGACTCATTCTTCCGGCTTCCAATATAAAGTCCAAATCTGTTTGCAATATTTTTTTGTTCTCGTCAAACAGTTTACATGCATGACGAAAATTCATCGCCTTTTCAAAATCATTTCTCACCAAGACTCTCCTATTTTAAATTTTGTTTTAGATGCTCTTGCAACTCTTGCAAAACTGCATTTAAATCAAACTCTGACTTGTACACGTCATAAACTGCATAGCTTAGTAATTTTGATACGCCGCAAAACTGAAAGGTTTTGTGTAAAGCTACATTTGCCTCATCAAGACTTAGTCCGTCAAAAAAACCTTTTGGATTATCAAATTCGCTTTTTGGACAGTTATATGTAAAACTTAGCATATATTTTTTTCCTTGCATCAATCCGCCGCTACCGTATGTTTTTGATAAGTCGTGTCTGCTTCGTCCGTCGCTTGTATATGTAACTGCTCCGGCTCCGGCGGAAAATATATCGTCGATATATTTTTTAGCAAGCCACGGCAACCCCATCCAATATACCGGCGATTGGACGAAGAACAGATCTGCCCATTTGAACTTTTCCAACTCTTGCGATACATCATAGCCATCTTCTATTACTGTTTCTTTTACATCATAGCCGTTTACCGTAAAAAACGTTTTCGCCTCATCAATTAGAGACTTTGTTAGATTACCGTTTGCGATGCCTTCGTATTTTTGATGCAGAGTGAGCAGTAGAGCTTTTTTCATACTTTTTCCTTTTTTATGTTTTGAAGAGATTTTATAACTTGCAGTTTATAATGTCAAGAACGCACTAAAAAGTATTATACAGACTAAAAGGTAACTATGAATGGAAAAAACTAGAAAATATAACTGCCATTTTGAGCTAACTATAGAACTTATAGGAGGCAAGTGGAAAGGCCTGATTCTATGGTATCTGCACGGAAACAATACGCTTAGAAACGGCGAACTAATGCGGCTAATCCCATCAATCACTCAAAAGATGTTGACGCAACAGTTGCGAGAGATGGAAGACAATAAGCTAATCATTCGCAAAGTGTACGAACAGGTTCCGCCAAAAGTAGAATATTCCCTCACAAAACATGGTAAAAAGCTTAGTGCACTGCTTGAGGCTATGAAAGAGTGGGGTGTCGAATATGCAAAAGATAACAATATACCGATAACTTGTAACCAAGGAGAGCAAAAATGAATAGATGCGGATGGGTCAAGCTAAACGACCCGATATATGTAGCATACCACGACGAAGAGTGGGGCAAGCCGCTTCACGACGATAATGCGCTCTTTGAGCTTTTCTCCCTTGAGACCCAATCGGCAGGGCTAAGCTGGTTGACGGTGCTCAAAAAACGGGATGGATATAGAGAGGCTTTTGGTGGATTTGACCTTAAAACTGTAGCGGCGTTTGACGGTGACGATGTGGCTAGGATAGTCGACAGCGGTCTCGTCATCAAAAGCCGCCCAAAGATAGAAGCGATAATCAATAATGCCAAGCTATTTTTGGACATACGCCAAGAGTACGGTTCATTAGACGACTATTTCTGGGGCAAAGTCGGCAGAAAAACTATCGTAAATGATGTGCCTGATATCAAAAGCATCCCGTGCACCTCTGAAATATCCGACTCCATCACAAAAGAACTCAAAAAACGAGGCTTCAAATTTATCGGCTCGACTACGATTTATGCCTTTATGCAAGCATGTGGGATGGTGGACGACCATGAGAATGAGTGTTGGTGCAAGCGTAAGACTAGATAATTAATAAAATAATGTTAAATAGCTTGATATTTTATATAACTACATACTCATAATCAACCTTGACAATAACACCAAATATATATATAATCATCCTTATGCAAAAGGATAAAATATGAAAGAACTGTTCAAACGAATCATAACAGACTTCATCGAAAAAGAGATCAAGGGAATAATGCCTAGAGAGTACAAAATCCCCCTTGATAGCTCAAAAATCATCTCTCTTATCGGTGTGCGTCGTAGCGGTAAAAGCTCTATTTTGTTTGATTTGATAAACAGGCTACGGGTGAGCGTGCCGAGAGAAAACATCATATACCTAAACTTTGAAGACGATAGGCTTTTCCCTCTAAGGCTAGAGCATTTGGATTTGATATTGGAGGGGTATTTTGAGCTTTACCCGGCAAAAAGAGATGAAAAAATCTATCTATTTTTGGATGAAGTGCAGGCTGTGGAGGGTTGGGAGCTGTATATCCGCCGTATTTATGACACGCTAAACATCGCTGTCTTCATCACGGGTTCTAGCGCCAAGCTCCTTTCATCTGAAATAGCCACAAGCCTCAGAGGTAGGACTATCAGCTTTGAGATTTTCCCGTTTTCGTTTGCGGAGTACCTAAAATCAAGAGAGATACAAATCAATATAAACTCCTCAAAATCGCTCAGCTTCATCAAAAACGCCCTTGAGAAATATCTAGTTGATGGTGGTTTTGCAGAGACTATCAACGAAGATAGCTATATCAGCAGGAAAATATTGAGCGACTATTTGGAGCTAATTGTTTTTAAAGATATAGCCGAGCGGCATAATATCTCAAACACGGCGCTACTCAAACACCTCAACAAATATTGCTTCACAAATATTTCCACATTGATTAGCTTTACCAAGCTTTATAACGAGTTCAAATCTCAAGGGTTCAAGCTCAGTAAAGACACGATTTTTAACTATATGGCATACCTCGAAGACGCATATGCACTCTTTACCGTGCCGATTTTCCGCAACTCCGTCAAAGAAGAACAGAGAAATCCAAAAAAAATCTACACCGTAGATAATGGATTCAAAAAAATCTACGATTATACTATTGGCGAGGACAAAAGCAAACTCTACGAAAATATAGTCTTTTTGCATTTAAGGCGGCAGACAAAAGAGATATATTATTTTAAGCAAAATCAAGAGGTAGATTTTTACGCCAAGCTAGATAACAAAGCAGTGCTGGTCAATGTCAGCTATGAGATAATAGACGAAAAAACAAGAGCCAGAGAGATACGCGGCCTTGTTGAGGCGATGGAGTATTTTGGCTTATCGGAAGCCATTTTGATCACAAAAGAGGAAGACGGTGCGGTGGAGATGGAAGGTAAAAAGATATTTATCGTACCGCTTTATAAGTATTTATTAGACTAGAGAGGTGTAGGTAGTGTTTAGATCATTCAAAAAATTTATCCAGCAACATCAACAGCTAGGTTCCATCGAGTGGAAAATCTTTGAAGCAAGGCTAAGTATCAAGCAGTTCAAGACGGGTGAGATTGTCTTGCATCAAGGCGATATTTGCGAGGAGCTGTACTTTATCGATAGTGGGCTGGCTAGGGCATTTATCATCGATGAAGATGGCAAGGATTACACTTGGAGTATTTTTTTCAACGATGAGAACGCCCAAATGTCAAACCTTTTTGTGACGGATTATGATAGTTTTTTGCACCAAAAAGGCTCTTCCATGCAAATAGAGGCTATTGAGGACACAACTCTTATCACCGCCAAATATCAAGATGTGCAGTTTGTATACAACAAGCTCAAAAAAGGCGAACGATTTGGCAGACTAATGGCTGAAGAAGCATATGGCTATTTACATTCGCAAATTATCAGCAGGCAGACAAAAAGCGCAAAAGAACGCTTTGATGACTTTGTCTCCTGTACTCCATATCTACTGGACAAGGTTCCACAGTATCATATCGCTACATTTTTAGGCATCACACCTCAACATCTGAGCCGTCTCAAAAAAGAGTGCAAAATTAACATTTGTGAATGACATTGCTTTTTTGATTTTGTAAAATTTTGCGAAATTAAAGGAGTATTCAATGCAAAAAATATTTTTTGGCTTAATTATTCTAAATAACTTTTTGTTTTGCGGTGATATTTTTCTTGAAGTAGAAAATATAAACCAAGAGTGCAAAATCCTCAAAATTGGACTTTATAACTCAAAAGATGGGTTTCCAAATATAGCAAAAGCCTATAAAGGAGTTGACATAAAAGCTAAATCTCCAAAAATAACCCACACATTTACAGAAATCCCAAATGGTTCGTATGCTTTGGCTCTTTTTTGCGATGAAAATCAAAATAAAAAACTTGATACAAATTTTGTAGGCATTCCAAAGGAGGCTTATGGGTTTTCAAATAATCCAAAAGTCTTTGGAATGCCTAGTTTTGAAGATGCAAGGTTCGAGCTAAAAGATAAAATAAATCTTAACATCGAGGTGCAAAAATGAAAAATATAGTGATAATTGGCGGTGGACTTGGAGGTTTGAGTGCTGGAGCCTTATTATCAAAAGATGGATATAAAGTTACACTTCTTGAACAACACGATATAGTAGGTGGTTGTGCGACCGTTTTTAGACGAAAAGGCGGTTTTATATGCGAAGTTGGACTTCACGAAATGGACGGCGTATATACAAACTCAACTATCAAAAAAGTGTTTGAAAAGCTTGACGTATATAAAAATATAGAGTTTGTCAAGCCGAAAGAATTTTTCAAAGTCTATACAAAAAGTGGTGAATTTATAATGCCTGATAGTGTAAACAGTGCAAAAAAAGCCCTACAAATTAAATTTCCAAGAGAAGCGAAAGCTATTGAGCAGTATTTTGAGCTGATAAGCAAAATTTCAAACTGCCTTGAAAAGCTAGGAAACCTACAATGGTATCACTACATTTTGTTTCCGCTTGTTTTTTACCCTATCTTGAAGTACAAAAACAAAAGCGTTAGTGATGTTGTAAGCTCCCCCAATTTTCGTACCAATCCGAGCTTAGTGTTTTGACCATTCTAACTTACCCTGCCTGATTGTATTTTTCCTTGTTTTCTAAATATCTTCGCTTGTACTCCTTTGGACTGATGTTAT
>Ga0207433_10000505_pt1 | contig 90585 bp, 68 predicted proteins | sample YelNatPaOPGAMG01_FD_187559 | JGI IMG/M metagenome (GOLD analysis project Ga0207433, IMG submission 187559) | Hot spring thermophilic microbial communities from Obsidian Pool, Yellowstone National Park, USA - OP-RAMG-01 (SPAdes) (version 3) | ecosystem: Environmental > Aquatic > Thermal springs...
ATAGGTACCCACACAAGGATAAATACGGACTATGGTCTCAGATAGAGCTTATCAAGCAGGCACTTGCAGATGGCAATGACCTAGAGGCAGATACGCAGTTTAGTAGGCTCTTGGATATCTTCAAGGATCAGCCCGGTCTTTCCAAGGAGGTTTATCAGATAGGCTATCAATATGGCAGGGCTGGCAGGCCGGATAGGGCAAAGAGGTTCTATCAGTATGTGATAGACCACTGGCCAGATAGCGAGGATGCGCTCGCAGCCCAATTGGCGCTTGTCGAGAAAGGGGTAGTCAGAGGTAATGAGACCTTTGATGAGCTAGTGGGGAAGCTCATATCTGTCTTTTTCCACAATAAGACCTCCTCAAGAGAAGTGTATTCCACTGCAATGCGGTACACCCGAAGCAGACCTATGCAGGCCCAAAGATTGCACCGATACAACGCAGACAATGGACCGAAGGATGATCCTTATACGCTGCAGTCCCAGATAGAGGTCTTCAGGTATTGCATACGTGAAGGTAATGAGGTGGCTGCTGACGAAGCGCTGAAGGTGGTCCTCCAGAAGTTTACTGAGAACCCGGCCTTGCCGGCTGGCCTTTGTGATATCGCCGCTGGCTACATGGCCCTCTGGCGACATGAAAAGGCCAAACAGGTTTATCAGTATGTACTTGACCGGTGGCCAGGTACAATCCATGCAGTACGGGCCGGGCTCGGCTTGGCGAGTGTAGCATATGTTTGTGGCGACGAGCAAGAAGGACTGGAGATGATCCATCGCGTAATAAATGACTATGGTGGTGGAGCGCAAGTGCCGCACTCGGTGACATGCCTGGTAGCCGAAGAGTACTATAAGTTGGCCCTGTACAAGCAGGGGGTTGGCAGGGAGGTTGCGGCTAAGGACCTACTTAACAGGGCCCTTGCCATGGTTGAGCCGCTAATAAGGGCTGTTGGTGTGGACGCTGGGCCTGATGCGTGGTTTCTGACAGGTGCGTTGCACTACGATACGGGGAACTATTCTAAAGCCTATGAATACCTGGAAAGGGCTGAGAAGAGTTGGCCCGACCATGAACGAGCCGGCTTTGCACGGATATTAATGATCGATTGTTTGACGCGCCTGGCCGAATTAGGTCAAATCGATCATCAGCAGGCCGCTAGCAGTATAAAGAAATTGGCCATGAAATTGGCGCAAGACCCAAGGACAGATATTTCCAGAGAAGGGAAACTAGTTCTTTCAAGGTATTCTAGGGATTAGGAAAGGAGGCTAGCAATGGATAAGCTAAGGTTCTTATCATTCTTGATTATTCTGGGCGTCGTTGCGGACCTTAACAGCTCCGCGGAAGCGTGCGGTATTTGTCGAGATCGAGGAATCAAATGTGGCGGCCTCATCTATGGCGTTGATAGTTGCAGAGAGACCCCTCCACCTTGTGACCGCCGTTGCGACTATCGGTGCGACACTGGCCCCGAACATCAGCGCTGTGTAGGATGGTACTTCTACTGTGAGACATATCCGAATGATATTTGTAGCCTGTATGTCAGATGGATGTGTGTAGCGAGTTTTTCTCTGGGGGTGTGCCGCTGCGACGAAAACGCAATAGTAGAGCAACTCCCCTTATCCCAAGCGTGCAGGTGGCAGTCATGTAGTTGGTGGTGGTAAGATTGTTTGAAAGGGCTGGACTATGGCAATCACAGTCGAGAACAGATATCGGCATCTTTGGAAAGTATTATGGTTGAATTGTGTACCTTGGGTTTGCTTGGTCAACGGTGCGTTTGGACTTACGATCGACGAGTTAGCCTCACGATGTGCCGAGATCGAAAGGGGGATCAGGGATCTATCCTGGGAAGAGGAGTGGATCTATGAGAATCCAGACCTCCAAGGGCTAGATTCACAAGCTATAGGCCCGACCTATAGGAAGGCCCGAGTTTGCATAAGCTTTTCGCCGCAAGGCACTGGCACGACAGACTACAATTCCATCCATTTTGATAGATACATGTGGGAGGAGAAAGGGCAGGCACGGATTCTCGCCACAGGGCAGGTACAGGAGGTACTCATGTGCGAGGCTTGCGACGGCCAACAACTCAAGGCATTGCGAAAGGTCAACGGCCGGTTTCGGGGTGAGGTTGTCAAGGCCCAACCGGGAATTGTCCCCAAGCCCTTTGGCACGATGGGTGTGGTCCAGATCGGATTACTTGGAGCTTCGATCTATAGGACAAGGGTTTTTGGCGGTACGGAATTCATGCCTTTGTCTTACTTAGTGTCCAAATATGGGCGGCTAGATGACCAGGTGATCAAGGATGGGGACTTCAATGTCGTGAGGGTTGATTTTGTCCAGCCGCAAAGCGGATACATCATTTTGCGGGCCTATTTCTCCGTAGATCACGATTATTACCCGGTCAAGTATGAACACATGACTGGGGGCCCGGCTGAACTGAACCGGGTAGGTTACACCGTTGTTGTGACTTCACTCCAAGAGGTCCTTCCGCAAATCTGGTTTCCCACGAATGCCATATTCATTGGTGATCCCAAGGTTACTGACATTCACAGGGCCATTGGAAAGATAAAGATCAACCAGGGCCTTTCTGAAAAGGACTTCGACCTGGAGTTTCCCGCAGGCACGATGGTTGTCGACAAGATCAAAGGGAGAAAATATATAGTGGCAAGTGGATCCGGTGGGAAATAATAGCAAACATTCGGTCCGGCTACATCTGGCAACACTAGAAGAGGCCAGTGGCTTCGAGTACCAGGAGCATACAAGAAGCGGTTGACCAATTGATTGCTGCATTCTGGCACAACAAGACACCTGCCAGGGAGGTGTACGAAACGGGGATGCGGTACCGGCGAAGCATGCCTGAACAGGCCAGGAGGATCCATCAATACAATGCAAGGTACTCCCCAAGGGACGACCGGTATAGCCTGCTTTCTGCCGTGGAGGTAGTCAAGTCTTGGATCCTAGATGGCAATTAGGTTGCTGCTGATGCAGCCGTTGGAGGCCTTTTAGGAGACTTTTCGGGCCACCTGGACTTGCTGCTGGCCTTTGTGACGTGGCGGGTACATATGTCGCGATGTGGAATGACGGTAAGGCCAAACAGCTCTACCAGTATGTAATAGGGCACTGGCCGAGAAGCGATACAGCCATTTCTGCTAGGATCGGCCTTGCTCATATCGAGTTTTTGTTTGGCAGTGAGTGCCAGGCCGAGAGAATGTTAGGGGCCTTAATTGGAGATAGCAATAACCCTGCTGCTTCACCATTAGAGGTTCTGACCCAGGTTGCACTAACCTATTAGAGGTGGGGGCATGAAAAGGTTGCAATGGACAAGGAGTTTGCTGCAAGGGGCTACTTTGAAAAGATTATCTCTATGTTGGAACCAGTGGCAGAGAAAGTTGGACCCTCCGTTACGCCTGAAGTCCTTGCCCTGTTGGCGGCGGCCTACCATGGGCTGGAGGACTACAATACGGCGATTAATTATCTTAAGGTAGTGGAGGCCTCTTGGCCGACTTATACGCAGATGGGTGCGGTTCTCGTGATGAAGCTGGATTGCAACGAGAGGCTGGCTGCCAAGGGCAAGATTTCCAGGGACGATCTTGTTCAGCAGGTAAGATCATTGGCACCGCGCCTTGCGAGCAACCCTGATTCCAATGTTGCTAGGCGGGGGAGAGAGCTTATTTACCGTTATCTTAACACAGATTAGAGGGCCTTTGGAAAGGGATTCACAATGAGGACCGGAGCTTGGGAAAAACTGTTTACCACGGTTGTAATCATAATCCTCGGGATTAGTTATACCCATGTGATTGGGTGCGACATATGCATTTGGTGGGGCTCGTGCGGCGACGAGTATGAGGGGCTCGACACACGTACTGGCGAAACACCACCATGCGAAAACCTGCATTGTAAGCGTTACTGTCCTGCCGGGGAAGGCGAGTGGTATTGTTTTGGCCCGTTTACCCCATGCATTGTGGAATTTCGTGACGATTGTTCTGACATTTATTTGAGCGAATGCTACGAAACCTTGTTATGGCAGTGTAAGTGCCGAGTCACTACCCAGAAGAGCGGCTGGAAGTGTCGACGAGCACACTGTCGGTAGAGAAATGGAATATGCTCGCTTCGAATGAGTCAATGATAGGTTCTGTCCTGTGAAGAACGAGAGCACGTTGAAGGAGATGAACATGTGTCAAAACGGTCTATTCCTCATGTGCATCCTGACTGCGGGTTGGATAGTCACGAGTTATTCTGGCAGTGGTGTTGTCAATGCAGCAGTCGTGAGACTGGAAGATCTGGTTGCTGCCTGTAGGAACATGGAACTTCAGATCAAGGATATCGCCATAGAGTATGAATGGGCCTGTGGCGAACTTCGAAAGGGATCGGAGGAGGAACGTATCTTGACGAAGGAATTTGCTCAGGGCAGGATTATCAAGGTCGTTGGGCCGTCAAGGGTAGCACTCACCTTATCCAGGTCTAGACCGGCGAAGGATCCCAATGATCCAAATTACCCGGTGTTTGATCTGTTCAGCTATGAAACCCGAGAAACATTGGCAAGTCATGACCAACGTACCTGGGAAAGCCTGGGAAAGCCATCACATGAAGGCTTGGGATGGGCAGGTCAGCTATGACTACTCATCTTCATCAACCTGGCCCTTTCCGGAGGGAACCATCTCCAAGAGAGGCAAGCCTAATTCCCCGGTCTTGTCAGCAAGTCCCCTAAGTTTCTCTGTGTATTGGGGTCCATTATCTGGTATCTTTGAACAGATGGCGTTGTCTGTGGTCCTTAAGGAGTTAGGCACGCTGGATCCAAATGTATATGATATCAATGGCTTTAAGGCGGTCAAAGTGGATCTATGGAACGTGTATCACTCCCGTATTATCGCAAGGGCATATTTTGACATTGAGCACAACTATGCGCCGGTTAGATTCGAGTATATCAGCAGCAAAGGTCAAGATGGACCGCACCGAGTTGTTACGGCCGTGGATATCCTTTCGCTGGAGGAAGTGCTACCTGGTTTGTGGTTCCCGACTTCTGGCTTGGTAAGTTCGCCAACTGGGTCTGCACCCTGGAATAAGTACATCTGCAAGGGCAAGATTCTCATTAATCAAGGGCTTACGCAAAAGGATTTTGTCGTGAAGTTTCCACCTGGCACGAGGGTGCGGGATGAGGTCAAAGGGACACGATATATAGCCAAGTAAGGCCCTACGAGGACCTGTGAAGGCTAGATTCCTGCACGATGAGTCTGGGGCAAGACGGTGTCGGTTCTTGGAACGCCAGACATGAATGAGCAGGTACAGGAACGGTTGAGGCTGGATAGGGCTTGGCAAGGGCTGGTCCCGCCATAGATTGAGGGAAGTACTCCTGGCGGGTAGTCCCAATGTCTTCGAGGCTATTATCCAGCACAGGAAAGGCTACCAGCGAGCAGGCGGGTCAGAAAGGCTGGGTGCCCGTAAATACCGGCTGCCCTCACCCTCTTGAGTTCGTGATAACCTCTTGGTGTCATACATCGTATCCTTACTAGGGGATACCATGTTCCTTTTCTATCCCCAAAATTGGGTTTGGCTACTTGACATGCCTGGCATCGACCTATAATCTGTTAGTGTTCTTTGTTCAACTAAATAGGTGCGAACCAGGTTGAAAAAGGGAACGCGGTGAGAATCCGCGACGGTCGCGCCGCTGTGAGCGTCCGGCCCAGAAATTGCTGGGAGTCCTCAGGTGTTATACCACTGTCTGCACAGGCGGATGGGAAGGTACCTGCGGTAGGATGCGAGTCAGAAGACCTGCCTGGTTCTGGTAGCACGTTAACTGTTCCCGCGGGCTGGAACAGGTGCCAAGATGTTGTCCAGATGGCCGCCGTCCCTCGCGAGGACGGCGGCCTTTTGTTTGGTATGGATAGGAGGAATAGGTATGTACAGATGGTTCAGCAGTATGGTGTTGGTAACTGCCCTGGTAGCTCAGGTCTTTGCCGTCGTAATCGACCTGGATGAGATGACATTGAAAGGGCAGGCCTACTGGGATGGCGCGGATGGCAAGGGAGGGTTCTACAGCGGACCTGCCTGGTTCAATAATACCTTTACGCGATGGCCAGGTGGATTTACAAGCTGGGAGGGTTTTGCCTATTCCAGTGGTACCGACACGACACTCGCCGATCTGGAAGGTCAATACCACGCCATAGCAGGGCATGGACAAGGCAATTCCAGGGTATATGCGATAGGTTTTGTGGGCTGGACGACCGTACCTACTATCCAGTTTGCGAGGCCTGTGCAACTTGTAGGTGCCTACATTACCAATGTCGACTATACATACTATGCCTTGCTCAACGGCAACGCGTTTTGCAAGCGATTTGGGGGTGCTGATGGTCAGGATCCTGACTGGCTGTTGCTCACGATAACGGGTTTCGATGACAAAGATAAAGAGACTGGCCAGGTCCAATTCTACCTGGCAGACCTGCGTTCGCCAGACCCTGCAACGGACTTTATCGTAACGGATTGGAAATGGGTGGATCTGAGCGGTCTTGGTCCAGTCAGGTACATACGCTTTGAGATGGCATCGAGCGATACAGGTCCATTCGGTATGAACACACCTGCATACTTCGCCCTGGACAGCATCGTTGTAAAGGGATTGGTCCCATCGAATACTGCTGTTCCAGGCATAGTGGATCCCGATACACTCAGACCGGTCGATTCGAAGCAAGCAGGAGGCGTGATCAATCCGATCTTTATGGGTTGGGCAACAGCGGTGATAGATTATAACCCAGCGGACCAACAGTGGAGTACGCCAGGCCTATTCGACGATCCTAACAAGGCCTTAGGCCCAGCCACGGGCGACCCCTTCGATATAGTTAGCCTGGGAGAGCTGGACCAGGATGAGATCAAGGCAGGCAAGGCACCTGGCCATATCACGCTATCGTTCGAGCCGCTGAAGGGCTGCGATAGACCTGGGCTTGATATTGCCGTATTCGAGAATGGCCTTATAGGTCAGGATGGCAGGGTCTTTGCTGAGCTGGCATATGTTGAGGTCTCTACCAACGGTCGCGATTTTGCAAGGTTTCCTAGCCTTTCCTTGACCCAATTGGCCATCGGTCCATATGGGACATTGGATCCCCACGGTGTCTTTGGCCTTCCAGGCGCTTGGCCGAATGCCTACGGTAGATGTCTGGGTACAGGCCTTGACCTACAGGATCTTATCGACCACCCACTGGTGCGGGCAGGGCTTGTGGACCTGAATGACATCCGCTATGTGCGTATCGTGGATGTGCCTGGTCTCGGCTGTTTCCTGGACCAGGCAACGGCCTTCCTGGACCCGTCAAATTCGCATATGGCCTGTTACCAGAAAGATGGGCCCATCTATGACCCGTGGCCTACATGGGGTTCGGGCGGATTCGATCTGGAGGCGGTGGGCCTGCTCAGGCCACAACTACTGAGGGCAGACATAAACCTGGATGGGCTTGTCGACAATGCAGATCTTGCGATCCTATCCGGTTCCTGGCAGGCAAGGTATGGCCAGCCATCGTACAAGGCTAGGGCGGACCTGAATCGCGACCTTAAGATAGATGAACTGGATCTGGAGATACTATCACGACAATGGCTGATGTCTGAGACCTGGCGTCTGGGGGCCCGATGATCCGCTCGAGTAAGGCCTTCAGTTTGACGGAATTGCTGGTGGTACTGGGCATTGCCAGTATCCTTTTGGGCCTGTTGATCCCGGCCGTTGGTTCGGCAAGGGCGAGGGCAAGGGCGGCGGTATGCAAGGCTCAGGTCAGGCAATTGGTCCTGGCAAACACTGGTTATGCCAACGAGAACGATGGCTTGCTATGTCCGGCAGCAGAGGACATATGGGACAATGCAGGCCTGCATCGCTGGCATGGCAGTCGCAGGTCATTGGACGAACCGTTTGATCCTGCAGGTAGCCCTCTGAAGGCCTATCTGGCAGGTGGCAGGATCAAGCGATGCCCGCAATCTCCTTATTTTCTGGCGGGCAGGGCATGGCGATACAACTTCGAGCAGGGTTGCGGAGGGTACGGGTACAATCTTACCTATCTCGGCAGCAGGCTTTGGGACAAGGCCATCGCTGGCAACGGATGCCAGATGAGGGATGCATACCGCAAGACCACCAGGATCACGATGATAGCGAGGCCCGCTGAGACGCTGATGTTTGCAGATACTGCGATCAGTACCGACGGGCTCAACCTGATCGAGTACTCCTTTGCAGAGCCCCCCTTTGCTGTCATTGCCGGCCAGTTGATAGCAGAGGTGTACATGTCGCCTTCTATGCATTTTCGCCATCTTGGCAGTGCCAACGTTGGCTGGTCCGATGGTCATGTGGATGCAAGGGCCATGGCCGCGTTCAATGTGACAAATGCCTATGGCGTGGATTGTCTGGGTATGGGCCTGGGCTGGCCCGAGCCTGTTGACAACAGCCTGTTTGATCTGCAATGACAAGGGCGATACAATTGACCAAAGGGTACTGGGAGGTGGTCGATGGTCGGGATGGATCATGGATGGCGGAGATCTCTGTACCAGGCGGCCAGCCATCTCATCTGGCCAGCTCGATGCCTCGGTTGCGGTGGCCATCGCAGCGGCGGCGATGACTGGCTCTGCCAGGATTGTTGGCAGGAGCTGACAGTCTGCACTGCCGGCACTGGTTGCCCCAGGTGCGGCAGGGATGCAAGCCCATATGCCCTCATAGAGGATGCCTGCCCGGATTGTCTGCCTGATCCACCTGTCTGGGACAGGCTATGTAGATGCGGGGTCTACAGGACCGTCTTGAGGGAGCTTATCCTTGCGTTCAAACACGGTAGGACCGAGCTGGATATCGTCCTGGCCGGGCTTGCAAACGCCTGTATCCAGGCGTGCGATTGGTACGAGCAGATAGATCTAATCGTGCCTGTGCCGTTGCATTGGATTAGGCGGCTACAGCGTGGCTATAACCAGTCAGCGGTCATAGCCAGGCAACTTAGACATCCGAGGGCCAGATACATGAACGCCTTGAGGCGGATCAGGTGGACGGCCCCACAGACCTCGATGCCGACGGATAGCGCCAGATCCAGGAACGTACGGGGTGTCTTTGTGGTCAGGCATCAGGTAAAGGACAAGGTGGTCTGCCTGGTAGATGACATAAAGACTACTGGTGCCACACTTGGCCAATGCACGGCGGTGCTCAGGCAGGCAGGTGCGAGCAAGGTCTATGCATTGGTCTTGGCAGTGGCCTAGGGCTTGTGCGGACAGTATCGTCCGATCAGGTCCTTGACCGCCTCTGCCAATGCCCCTTCTGCGACCACAGATACGCGGTGGCCCTTGTGATACAAGAATGCCTTTCCCTTGCCTGCGCATATGGCTATGTCTGCATCTGCGGCCTCGCCTGGGCCGTTCACCACACAGCCCATGACCGCCACCCTCAATGGCATCCTCAGGTCCTTTATCGCGTCCCTGACCTTTTGGGCAAGGCCGAGCAGGTCTATCTCTGTCCTTCCACATGTGGGGCAGACTATCAGCTCAGGGCCTATCCTGCGGCAAAGGCCTAGTGCCTGGAGTATACCGTAGGCAGTCCGGACCTCATATACAGGATCGCCAGCCAGGCTGACCCGGATGGTATCACCGATCCCCTCAACCAGCAGCGATCCAAGGGTCACTGCAGAACAGATGGCCCCCTCGTCAGGTAGGCCTGCATGGGTTAGGCCTATGTGGATCGGATAGTCAAATGCCCGGGCTATTGCACGGTTGGTCATTATGGTCCTCAAAGGATTGCTGCTCTTAGCACTCAAGACCAATCGCTCGAATCCGCGTTCCTCACACAGCCGGACATACTCGGTGATCTTGCTGAGCATCAAGTCGGTCCGCTTGGCAGGCTCAACATCGTTGGAAAGGTCCCTGATGCTTGCCTCGTTGATGCCGATCCTTATTGCTACGCCATTGGCCTTGGCAGCATCGATGACGGTAACGATGTCTTGCTTATCCATATTTCCAGGGTTGATCCTGACCTTTGCAGCCCCTGCCTCGATCGCCTCCAATGCCCTCTGCGCAGAGAAATGCACATCAGCTATCACAGGTATGGTTACGTGCCCTATGATCTTGGACAAGGCCTTGGTATCCGCCTGCCTTGGTACAGACACGCGGACCAGATGACAGCCTGCCTGCACCAGATTGCCTATCTGTTCTATGCATCGATCTATATCTATAGTGGGGACCTTTGTCATGGACTGGACGGCTATTGGGTGCATGCCGCCGATATTAAGGCCCCCGATGCGGACGGTCCTGGTCTTGTGGCGTATGATCATAGGGACATACTACAATCCCCGCGTCACAGGGGCAACACCGGTCCCCTCCTGACGAACAGGTTCCCCTCTATCCCCTTGGCAAGGCCCTTTACCTGCAGGTATACCAATGCCGCGGCCACCTGGCCTGGTGCAAGGCCGGTTTGGGCAGCGATCTGGTCTGGGTGGAGTGGTTCGCCTCCAAGGCATTCGTAGACGGCCTTCTGGTGGCCCTCCAATGGAGGGCAGGCCTTGGCCTGGTCATCGTCTGGATCAGCCACCATTGCCAACGACCCTTTCAGGCAATCCCCTATCTGGCCCAGTGCCTCTAGTACATCCTCTGCAGACTCCACCAGGACCGCCCCTTGTTTGATCAGTTGATGCGGTCCCTTGCTCAGCGGCGAATCTACCCTGCCTGGTACTGCCATGACCTCCCTTCCTGCATCCAGTGCGGACCTGGCGGTGATGAGGGCCCCTGAACGCAGGCCTGCCTCTACAACGACCGTTGCAATGCCCAGTCCGGCTATGATCCTATTGCGGGCAGGGAAGTTCTCAGGCAGTGGCTCATACTGCATAGGTAGCTCGCTTACGCACGCGCCTGAATTGCAGATCAGCTCGAATAGCCTGGCATTCTCTGGTGGGAATACCCTGGCCAGACCGCAGCCCTGCACCGCTATGGTCTGACCGCCTACGGACAAGGCCCCTTGGTGCGCGGCGGTATCTATACCCCGAGCCATCCCAGATACGATGGTAAAGCCTGCACCAGCGAGCTGATAGGCAAGCCTGGAGGCCTGCTCCTGACCGTAGAGGCTGCAGTGCCGCGAGCCCACGATCGCCACTGCTAGCTGATGGCTTGGCAGCAGTTGACCCTTCACATAGAGCAGTGGTGGCGGGTCATAGATGGCCTTCAAGGTGCTGGGGTACCTTGGGTCCTGGATGTGCACCAGCCATACGCCGTGCCTACTTGCCAGATCCAACTCTGCCTGCACATCGAATCTGCCCCTGGATGCCACTATCCGCTCAGCAGTATCCTTGCCTATACCCTCTACACTGGCCAGATCCGCCGCTGTTGCTCGCAAGGCCTGTGCTGGGCTACCGAACCGTTCCATCAGCCTGGCAAACAGGCGTGGGCCGATCCCATCTGTCCTGGCAAGGGCGATCCAGTCCTCTATTTGAGGTGAATTGGCAGGACATGTGCCCATATCTGATCCCAAACGCAATCCCTGGTGCATGGTAACAAGGGCATGTCGTAAGTCAATAAGAAGCCCCTCGAAGTCCTACGCCTCGAGGGGCCCAACCAACCTGCATCCTTCGGAGGATCTCTACGAACCCTGGTTGTTTCTGTAGTAATAGTGCCAGCAGGTCCTGATGCGCAACGGTCAAATTGCCCATGTTCGAGAAAAACGATCAGTTGCCCTGGGACCTGAGGCCTTCTGCAAAGGACTGGGGGACGAAGATGAGGTGTTCTATGGACAGGTCTTCTGGGCCGGTCAGATAGATCGGGGTGGTCTGGACCAGGCGGCGGCCGGTCTTGCGATCGATGTATGATGCCACTAGCTGGCCCTTGAGGCATGATCTTGGCCTTACCTGCATCATCGGTCAGTGTTCCTAAGATACTGGGTAAACCACGGCCGGCCTGGAAATAGACCTCAACGCCTTCAACTGGCTGGCCTATGTGGTCAGGACCTTCACCCTGATAGGTGCGGCATTCGGGGTCCTATAGGTACCTAGGTCGAGGAATTCGCCGTTGCCTACCCTGAAAGGTCCGATCCAGCCAAGGCCATATCCAGCCGTAGACAAGAACTCTAGCCAGATCGATATATCCAGGCCTGCAGGCACCAGCAGCAATTCGTCGCGTTCTTGCTCGATGAAGGTACTCCAAAGTACTGAGCCACTCCAATGTACCAGGCCCTGCGCCCACGGTAGGTATTGACCTGGCTCGGGATGCCAGACGGTCCTGACCCCCGTCCTATCTGGCTGACGTGAAACATCCTCTGGCAGCAATACGCGGATCTTTATGGTCCCAGCAGTGCACATCCCTACGGTCCTTACAGGCACGACGTTTATCTATGGCTGACTAGGCATGGTTATGTCGGTTGGCATGTAACCCTCTTGTAATGCCAGGATGATCCTTCGATAGTCGCCCCTGGGCGGCAGGCTTATCGAAAAACGCCCTTCTAGGTCGGTCAGAACGACCTTCTCCAATGGCATGACCGCCTTCAGTGGCAACAATGCTGGGTCGGCCAGGTCGAGTTCTGGACCTATCTGGTGTATGGCCTGCCACTGTGACCCAGAAAGGACAGGTTGGCGGATGGCCTCCGAGGGGATGAAGCTGCAGACCAAAACACCATGCATAGGCACGCCTGTAGTCCCGTCTATGACCTGGCCTGTGTAGGCGATCTGCGAGTTGAGGTCCACAATGGACGTTGGCTTGAATACCACCTGCCCAGGCCGACCGCTGGTCAGGTCAATGGTCCGAACTCATAGTACTTGTTGCCCCAGGTGGCCCTTGCAGTATAGATCCCGCGTACGAATGGCTTCGACTCCAGTTCGCGATAGGTCAAGACATGTGTGTGCACTGCCTCTGCCTGTGTCTCGCCGGACCTGTATCCGTAAGGCATCCAACCTGGCGTCATCGGTCACAGGTCCCGATCCATCCTCGAAGATAAATGTGGTCTTTGAGTCGAAGCCCGAAGGTTTCAGGAGTATTTCCGGTCGGTACTCCCTTTGGCCTGGCCTATTTGATATACCTGTATTGAACACAGTGGCCTTGACATAACCAGGGGCAGCTGCGGTTACTTTCGGTACATAGGCAGTCCAATCCACAAATCGTATCTCGAAACGGCCGCCCTCGTCCGTCTGGATGACGTGGGTGGTCTGAGGTGATGTGCCTGCGTGTGTAGCAACTGCCAGTCCTATGCAGTGAGCTCGGATGGAGCCTTGCTGCCCAATGGGTGGTCAAAAAGGACATATGCCCCGCTTATAGGTTCATCGGTATCCTCCCGGACAACCGTGCCTAGGCACGCAAGAGGGACTGGTTGGCGGAATACCAACTCCTTGGGCCCATCTGCTGTCAGGCTGGTGTTAGACAAGTAGTCTCTGCCAGCTCTTGTCGCATACAGCGTCAGCATCCCAGGTCCAAGCTCTATGCCATCCTTGAACTGTTCGTACCTGAACTCTACCCGCCCTGATAGGTCACGGCCTTGCCAGACCAGCTTGAAGGTTCGCAGGGTATTGGGGTCGGTGATAGGGCCATTGGCATCCTCGAACCTGAATCTCAGGGATCCTGTCTGGAGAGGTTTGAGTTTGACTACTGTATCCGTTACGCCGTGTGGCACCATCGCCGAGCGTCCGGCAAGGCCAGAGGACCTGGGTGGTTCAAAGATAAGCTGCGAACTGGTACTTGAACGCTGCTCATTTGGCAGGAGGAACATGGCAAACCTGCCGTCCAGACCGGTATATACCGATACATCGAATCCTGGCCGGGTCCAGCGCCGAACCTCCACATCGGGCACGGGCCGATCGTCTGGCCCAACGACCGTACCGGTGAGCCACCCATCGATGGGGCCTTGATCCAGTCTGACCAGCGGCACAGGCAGCGAGGTCATGTGCCTTGTAGGGGAACTTATCTTGGCCTTCCCATATGCCGGATGGGGAAGCACGAAGGTAAAGCTCCCAGGGTATGGGCATAATGACCAGCTCGGCAGCCTGCCTTTGTCATCCGTTGTCATCTGGCCTAAGAATACGGTTGCATGCCTCTTGCTGGGGATCGTGACATAGACATTGACTGCTGCCCCTGGCACAGGTTGTCCAGTGGGATCCTGAAATGTCCACCAGGCTGGGCCCTCAACTTGGCCGGTTAGACATAGTGGTAGGGACGTCTCTGGGAGGTAAAAGGTGACAGCAAGCCTGCCCTTCAAACTGGCCTTCAGGTCCGAGTATGCTTGGTCTGTGTCCACGACCACCAAGGCCGACCCTTCGTCCACATCTGGGAAGGCCTGTTTGACCGCATTGGGTCTGACCATACCATGATCTGTCTCGACGTAGATCAGTTGATACCTTTCAGGCCATTCCACAGGGTCCTTGTATACACGCACTGCCACGCGGGGCGTGGACTGTGCCTCCAGTATCGCCTGGCAGATCAGGATGGCCAAGGCAATGGCTGGTGCAAGGCTGCGCCGACTTGTCATGTTCCTTCCCTTTCAAATAGCTCCGATAACGACCGTCGATCCCTGGATCCAATGCCATTTCCTGGTTATCCTTTGAACAAGCCTGCGGTCCTTGTACACTGAGCACATGTCCATAGGTATGTTTCCGAGCCCTGGCCCAATCTGGAAGAGGGCCCTTGAGTTCTATACCAAATACTTCGTCTTGTGGGTGGTCATCGCTGGGATCGTGGCGTATCTGACCCCTGGCCCATTCCAGCAGGCTGGCAACCAGCGTATTGCAGGCCTAGTGCCCCTGAGGAACCTGTTGTTCAGCCTGACGATGTTTGGGATCGGGATGGTGTTGCGACCGAAGGACTTTGTCCGCATACTCGCACGACCGAGGCTCATCATCATCGGTACTGCTGCCCAATTCTTGATCATGCCAGTGGCATCATGGCTGGCTGCAATGGCCTTCATGCTCGGGCCTGAACAGGCGGTTGGCCTGATCATAGCAGGGGCCGCCCCTGATGCCATGGCGGGCAATGCACTTAGCTATATCGCAAATGCAGATACGGCATACAATGTTTCGCTTACGCTGGTCTCTACATTGCTTTGCCCGGTCTTGACCCCGTTCCTGACCAAGCTATTGGCAGGTACGATACTTCCGGTAGATGTCTGGCTTATGGTCATAGAGCTTGCATATATGGTGGTGATACCACTACTGCTGGGTTTTGTCGTGCGGCGGGCCCTGGGCCAGACAGTCGAGCGGATACAGGTGGTCTTTGCTGCCCTATCGGTAACCTTCATCGTGTTTATTTGCAGTGTGGTCCTAGCAGGTAGTACAAAACAGATAGACATGGGTGGTGTGGGCCTGCGTGTGGTGGGTGCCTGCCTTGCCTTGAATTGCCTCGGGCTGGCAGGCGGCTATCTTGTAGGGGTCATATTTGGCATGCCTATCGCACAGCGGAGGTCCCTCGCTATACAGGTGGGCATGCAGAATGCTGCGCTAGGTGCATCCCTTGCCAAGAGCCAATTTGGGGATCAGGCAGCCTTGCCCGGAGTCGTGTTTGTCTTTGTATCCCTTATCACAGGCGCCATGCTTGCAGGGCTATGGCAAGGTCACAGACCTGCGCCTATTTGAACCTAACCTGACAGGATACGCCTACTATCGTTGGCTCTTCCACCCAACTGACCTTGTCTGGATATGCATACTTGAAGCCAGATGAGTAGGCATACCGCTTGTTGTCCCCGATGATAGGTATGTTCTGGACGAAGATGGTAGCAGAGGCGACCTTGCTGAACCTGTAGATCAGGCTCAGGTTGCCTGTTGCCTGTACCTTGTAGGCGTCATGGCTGCGGATCGCGGCGATGTCTGCAGCCCTGCCACCGGCAAGCTCGAGGGCATCGAGACCGTCCTCCGAGCCCTCGAATCCCCATATGAAGCGTAGGTCACCGTGAAGGGAGGCCTTGCCATCCAGCAGGTCTAGATTAGCAAAGAGTTTGGTGGCATGGTTCGGCCAGTTATTGAGGTCGTTGCCGTTGGACGTTATGACCACACCTTTGCCTGCATCCTGATAGTAGTCGGAATAGCTGATCCCAGAGACCTTGAGCCCTTCTGCCAGATCCCAGTCTAGTTGCTTGACGAAGGAGTGGTTTATACCGAACAGGAACCCATCGGTCTTGTACCGGCCCTCCAATTCCAGACCAGCCGTATCCAGTTCTCCTACAGGTGCAGCTCGCCTGTTGTTCCAATCCCAAGCTATCACATCATTATGGTTGTAGAATGTCGATGCCTGGATCCCAATGCGGCTGCTCAGTTGACTGGCATATATCAGCTCGACCGTCTGGAGCTTCTCGGGATCATTGTCCTGGCCGAGGACATGATTCATATAAAGCTCTTCTTGCGTATTCATCCTGACAGATTTCTGGAGTATCAGCTTGAGATAGTCCTCGTCTGCCAGGCGGTGCATGACGGCGAGTCGCGGCGAGAACATGTAACTGGTGTACTCGTGTTTATCCAACCTGCCTGAGATCACTGCACTGGTCCTCGGTGTGAGCATGGCATTTATCTCTGATAATATCGAATACATGGCAGTCTCCCAGCCGTTGCCGACAGGGAAGTATTTTGGATCGGCCTCTGTCAGCTGCCTGTACCCTGTTCCATATGCGTCCGACGTGGGGCCGCTGATGATCCCCTCTGCAAGCCTCAATCCGTCATCCTTGCCCTTTCCCCACGCAGGCCTGATCATGTCGTAGCTCAGCTCTAGCCCTACTGCCGCCTTGATTTTTTCGTCATCAGGTTCGTAGTTCAGCATCCACCTGGCAAACAGCTCGTGTTCGGACCAGATCCAGCCTATGTTCTGGAGGCTGTCTCTACTATTTTGGATGGACTTATCCCATTTTTCGACATTGTGTACGTCTATGGAACTGGCAGCAAGTACTGTCGTCAAGGCCAATGGCCCGAAGATCGGGCTTTGGTTCTCTGCGGTCAATTGCCCATAGCGATATCTGGTCTGTCTGAAATCCTCCCATTGGCCGTCAACCATGTATTGTGTTGCAGAGCCCTGCATGAGTTCTGAAGAACTTGTGACATACCTAGCCCATATCCTCCAATTGTCCTTAAGTTGCAGATCTACGTATGCCTTTATCTGGGGCTCGCCATCATAGTCTGTCATGTATGTTGCCGCAGGCCTGCCGCTATTCGGGCCACCCGGTGTGCCTAGATAGCCGTAGGTGTTCTTGTCCACGCCGAATATGTCCACTTTTGCCCCTTCCGTAGAGACGCCACTGATGTAGGCATAAAGCTCGTTGGTCTGGTCAGCCTGCCCATAGCTGGCATGGCCTGCCATGCTGTCGTATCTGGACCAATATCTTGTGCCTAGTTCTAGGCCAGGGGCTTGCCTGGCGGTCTTTGTGTATATGTTTATGACACCTGCTATCGCACCAGGCCCATAGGTCACTGAGCCTGGTCCGCGTATGACCTCTATCCTGGCGATGTCGCTAAGATCCCAATTCAATAGCTCTAGGCGTGCGCCGTAATGGGCCTTTATATTCACATTGACACCATTGACGTTGACAAGGAACTTATAGGGCCTGTCTACGAGGATGCCACGAAGGCCAGGCAAAGGGCCGACGCTGTGGTTCATGTATATCGCACCTGGCACATAGATCTCTAAGAGGTCCAATATGTTCCTCGCAGGGGTCCTGGCTATGTCCTCCGAGGTTATGACCGTTACGCTGGCAGGCGTCTTGAGCGGATCCTTCTCAGTGATGCTGGCAGGCACTGCCACCTCTACCTCCAGAAGCTCTGCCAACGACAGGTCAAGGAGCTCTGCAGTAGAGGCATTCTGTTGTGCCGCAGTTCCACGCAATGACATGGCTACTGCCAGGACCAAGGTAACTACAATGCAGTATCTGACCGTTGCCATGGCTGGTCTCCTTAGAAGGCTAGCTGTTGTAGATCCTTCGGCAAGGATCTAGCCGGACTTTACGAGGATGTCCCAGGAAATGATGCCTAGGTTATTGGACTTTTAGGTCTTTATCCCTCGATATCCAGCAGGGATCATGGGGCACGGCCTGCCATGTCCGAGCTGTTCTGCCTGAGCCTTGGACCTTCTACTATGGTGGTCGCCCACAGAAAACCTGCCACTGCCTCCTTGGCGTTTATGGATTTGCGATAGTTGATGTAGTGATCGTAGTCTACTTGCACACCCACACCGTCGCAGGCGCTGTATATGTCAACGAGCCCGCGGTCGTTTATCCTGGCGTTCGCTGTGATTCCTTCGTAACCCCTTTCTACTGCCCGTGCATACTCATCCCTATCCAAGAGCCCAAGCTCGATGCCCTTGGCTAGGGCGTATGTGAACATGGCACTGCCTGATGTATCGGTCCAATTATCGAGCCTATCGCCCTTGTCCACTACCTGGAACCACCTGCCGCTGAGGGGATCTTGTGTCCTCTTGAGCCCTGCAGCGAGTCTTCGGAATATCGTCTCCACCTCAGGCCTGCGGGGGTGGTCCTTGGGTAGGTCTGCGAGGGTCTGGACCAGTATCAATGCATACCATCCCAGGCCCTCGCTCCAGACCTCTGGTGATAGTCCGGTATTCGGGTCTGCCCATCTGCATGCGCGAGGGCCGTGTCCCGGCTCGTACAGTCCGTGGAGATACAGCCCTGAGTCGCCCTTTTGTGCCCTGCGTGCGTATACGGTAATCTGCCTAGTGGCCTCGTCCCAGCAGTATTCTGTATCGCCTATGGACCTACCGTACCTGGTGAGGAACATCTGGCCCATGAATATCCCATCTATCCACATCTGGCCTGTAAGCGACCTGGAATGCCAGAAGCCTCCATCGCTATTCCTGGGATAATCATCGAATGCCCTCCGGATAGTGTCAGCAGCCTTCTTGTATCTTGGGTCCTTCGTCATTTCGTACAACATCACGACCACCGTTCCTGTCATCATATTGTCTAGATTGTCGAACCTTATTGGCCTGGCCTGCCCGCTTGCATTTGGAACTGGCCTGAACATGCCATTGGCATCTATGAATTGATCGATGTATCGTTTGGCATAGTCTATGTATTGCCGATCGCCTGTGTACTTGTAGAGCATCTCGAAGCCGCAGAGCACATAGCCATTGACATATGTCCACGAGTTGAAATATGCCTTCGAGAAATCGGGCCACCTGGCCATGATCGTCCTGGCGGTCGCTATGGACCAGAACTGCACAGGCCTACCAGGTGCATAGTCCAACCTTGCATCTGGCAAGGCAGTAACGGCTGCATCCTGTACCTGTGGTGCCATTGTGGGCATGAGCAGATTGAGGCGATCCTGCTGGGATAGCTGCTCGATCCTGTCGGCCGCGTTCCAATACGCCTTATCGTTGTACCTGATTGCCGCCCGTCTAAGCAGTGGACAAAGGGAGGCCGGCCTCAGTCCCCCCAGTTGCTGCCTGGCCCATATCCTTTGGCCTAGTGCAAATGGCACCAGGTAGTCCAGGGCCCTTCTTATGGAGCGGCCATCCTCGGTCTGGTATCCCCATAGATCGATACCGATACCGCGCCCCACCTCTGCCAAGGCCGTCAGACCCGATAGGTTCCCTATGCTGTAGCCCCAGGACCTGGTCCGGACTAGTTCCAGGGGTTGGCTGCCGTCCGGCTCTATCTGCACTGCGATCCTCTTGGTAGCCGCAGCCTGGAGGACATCCCTTGCAAGGTCCTGATCGCCAATGAACAGGGCATAGCATGCTACCTGGAGGTCGTAGTATGTGCCGTGGTTGTTTGTTGCCTCGGCCTCCTGCCTACCGTTTGCGCTCTTGAGCATCCACGTAAGGAAACTCGAGAACCACTGTTTCATACCATCCTGATCCTGTTGTGTCCAAGATGTCGAGCCTGCAAGCAGGCCTATGGCATCGACCACATGCACAAGGCCCCTAGTCTCTATGAGCCCTGTACCGCGGCCATCGGTTATGCCAGGTATACCTTGGGCGAAGTTGAGGTTCGGATTCATCCTGCTGTTTGGATCCAGAAACCATGTGCGGATCAATTGCGTGGCCTTTTGTGCATACTGTTGCCCGCCTGTGAACCAGTATGCAAGTGCCAGTGTCTGGACTGCATCGGAGATCCTACCGATGTTCGCGTGGTCGGGGATGCGTGATATCTCTGGATTGCGTTGGCCATCCCTCCTTATGTAGGGCAGGCCGTCAGGGCTATTTGGGTTTGGCCACCAATAAGGCGCCTGGCTCATGTAGTCGTGCTTGTCGCCGCTGGGAGGGATCTGCTGCTTGTCCATGACAGATGGAGGGCGCATGGCCAAGGCCTCTTGTGCCTGTTGCACTAGTTGCTGCAGGGCCGGTGTCAATGCTGGGTCGTTGGAAAGCAGCCTAGCCCTTGCTGCCTGTAGGTACTGGGCGTCCAGAAGGAAGACCCTTGGCTGGGAGATCTGTTGGCCACCAGTGCAAGAGGACCAGATACAAACGAGCCAGATGGATAGCAAACCTTGTCGCATAGATCATCCTCCATTCTATGTCCGATGTACGCCCTGTGACGGCCTGAGTGCATCGAGGTGGCTATGAAGGAACCATGTGCTGGCTTTGCCAGGGGCGGTACGATAAGGGCCTGCGGTGGTCTCGGTCTGGTTTGCCACCTGGCTTATGGCCTCAAGATTCGCACGGGCGATCATTCTTGATATCTCGAATCTGTCCGATGCTCAGGCCTGATATGGCAGGGCCTATCAGTCTATCATGACTACCCAGGGCCTCTCAGGTATATGGCGTAATCTACATGATCTTGGCCTCGGCGTCCAGGTCCGCCGATGTTTACTGGACCCTAGGCAGGGCTATAATATCCAGCCAGGTATTTGGCGATCATGGATGCCCAGATAAAGAACTCAGTAGGCCTGGTACAGACGCGGACGGTCCGCGTGGTCGAGCAGGACCGGCCACTGGAGTTGGTCTGCGGTAGGGCCCTTGGGCCTATAGACGTGGCATATGAGACATATGGTCAGCTATCGCCTCAGGCCGACAATGCGATCTTGATCTGCCATGCCCTGAGTGGTAACGCACATGCGGCAGGCTTTCACAGGCATACAGACCGAAAGCCTGGCTGGTGGGACGGCATGATCGGGCCAGGCAAGCCGATAGATACCGACCGCTATTACGTGATATGCTCGAACTTCCTTGGGGGCTGCAGCGGTACTACCGGCCCATCCTCCATAGATCCAAGGACCGGTAGGCCATACGGGCTGGATTTTCCGATCGTGACCATCCGCGATATGGTGAGGGTCCAGCGGCTGCTGTTGGATAGGTTAGGGATCAAGGGCCTGTTGGCGGTCATAGGAGGCTCTATTGGTGGCATGCAGGCTTTGCAATGGATGATCGAGTACCCCGACTTTGTGCGTGCTGCCATCCCTATCGCCACCACAGCTCACCTCGGGGCTCAGGCTATTGCCTTCGACGCGGTTGGCCGAAATGCCATACTGGCAGACCCAGGTTTCTGCAACGGTCAGTACCATGGCAAGCAGGGGCCAGACCGAGGGCTCGCCATAGCAAGGATGATCGGGCATATCACATACCTTTCAGAACAGGGTATGCGGCAGAAGTTTGGCAGGCAGTTGATGGCTGGGCAGGATTATCAATACGATTTCAACAGCGAGTTTGCGGTTGAGACATACCTGGATTACCAGGGCCAGTCATTTGTGGAGCGATTCGATGCCAATTCATATCTCTATATCACCAAGGCGGCAGACTATTTTGACCTTCAGAAGGATTACGGTTCCCTGAAGAGGGCCTTCGAAGGTGTCAAGGCGAGGGTCTTGATCGTCAGCTTCAGCAGCGATTGGCTCTTTTCGCCTGCCCAATCCCAGGCCATGGTTGATGCCCTGGTTGCCAATGGCAAGGATGTGAGCTATTGCAACATAGAGTCGGCGTATGGCCATGATGCATTCCTGTTGGAGACACAGACATTGGGGCAGCTGATCGGATGCTTCTTGGCTGCTACGTACAGACCCGCGGATGCCGTCGCCGGAAGGGCCTGTTGCGGGCTGGGACCGGCTAGCCACGGCCAAGGCCGTTTTAGGGTCGATTATGAGCTCATAGGGTCCTTGATCAGGCCTGGAAGCAAGGTCCTGGATGTGGGCTGTGGCGATGGGGAGTTGCTGGCAAGGCTCAGAAGGGATAGGTCCATACGTGCAAATGGGATAGAGGTAGACCCTGGGATGGTACTTCAGTGTGTCTGCAAGGGGATACCAGTTATTCAATACGATATCGAGCAGGGCCTGGCCAGCTATGCAGACGGTTCTTTTGACTATGTGATCCTCTCCCAGACCCTCCAGACCCTCCGCAATCCTGCAAGGGTACTGAAGGAGATGCTGCGTGTTGGCAACAAGGTCATTGTCAGCTTCCCGAATATCGCCAATTGGAGGTGCAGGCTGCAGCTTGGCCTAGGAGGTAGGGCACCTGGCCCGGGCGGTCGGCAGTTTGAATGGTATGATTGCCCTGATCTGCACCCATTGTCCATAAAGGATTTCGACCGTTTCTGTAAGGCACTTGGCCTGGTTATTGAGGCCAGGATCCCACTTGTCAAGGACCGTGTCTGCAGGTGCGGCCCATTGGCCAATCTGTTTGCACAGCAGGCGATCTATCTATTGTCTGGTAGGTGAGGAAATGGAGAAGACCGAACGCGTAGGTGTTTCTATAAGCCGGGGGCTTCTAGAGGCATTCGATAGGCAGATCGCCGGAAAGGGCTATACCAATCGTTCGGAGGCCATAAGGGATCTTATACGCCAGCAGCTATCTGAGGCCAGGCTGGAGGATCCGGATGCACAGGCAGTAGCAGCGGTGATCCTGGTCTATGATCATCATGTCACCAAGCTGACCGACAGGCTGCTGAAGCTCCAACATGACCACCTCCTCGAGACGGTCAGCTCCTTGCACGTGCACCTAGACCACCATCATTGTCTGGAGGTGGTGATACTCAGGGGTACGGTATCTCGACTCTACCGTGTGGCAGATCAGATGATCAGCCTAAAGGGGGTCTACCATGGCAAGATCCAGTTGGTCACCGTCGATCCCGGCTGTACTATTCAGGGATGATCAGCCGCATGCCTGGATGGATCCTATCGGGGTCCCTTATGATCGATTGGTTTGCCCTGTAGATCCTCTCCCAGCGATTCGGCGTGCCATAGTACCTCTCCGATATATCGGAGAGCGTCTCGCCCTCGCGCACCGTGTGCACCCTAGGGGGACGCGGTGGGGGCACTGGCGGGGCAACAGGCTGGACTTGCGACTGCTGCAGGTTGGGTTCTGGCGCCGGTACAGGTGCGAGGTTGACTGGACGTTCCTGGACGGGCGCTATTTGCTGCGGTTGCTGGGCAGGTGCAGGTGCGGGGGCCTTACGTGGCCTTGTGGCCAGGATGACCACTAGCAGGACTGCGAATCCAATACCTACCGTAAGGCCTACCTTGTAGTCCGTTCTCATAGGCCACCATCCTTTCGCAATGACTGCTGTTTAGGGACCTTCTAGCTAGGCTGCTGGCCCTTGGCCAATGCCCTTCCTATCAAGAGGATAGGGGCTGATATTGCAATCGAGGAATAGGTGCCGATGATTATACCTAGGCCCATGCAGTAGTTGAAGCCACGCAGGGCTTCACCACCGTAGATATACATGGCCCATATGACTACCAACGTGGATATGGATGTGATAAGTGTTCTTGACATGGTCTGGTTTATGCTGGCGTTGATGGTCAAGGCCGTCAGTTGTGCCTTCTTTCGATTCTCGCGGATGCGGTCGTATATGACGATGGTGTCGTTTAGTGAATAGCCGACCAATGTCAGGAAGGCGGCAACCATGGTTAGGTCGATCTTGAAGTCCCCTATCAGCAGGGCCTGGCCGAGGGCGGTCCTGGCGATATAGGTGCACGCAGTCACCGCTCCGAGCATGATGCACACGTCGTGGACCAGCGTGATACCGGCCCCGAGGCCGTATCTGAGGCTACCGAATCTTAGCCAGATGTAGCCCATCATAGCTGCCACAGAAAGGACTATGGCGATCAAGGCCCTTTGCTTCTGCTCGCCGCCTATAGACGGATCGATCTGGGTCACACGTGGCAGTGAGGTCTCCAGGCTTGTGGCGGTCAATACGCGGGTCTTCTCATTCTCTACATATTGTGCCCATTCCTCATCCGAAAACGAACGAAGTCCTGCCTCGGGATGCACGGTTACATAGACAAACCTGCTCACAGGCGCATTTGGCTCCAGCCTGGCCAATCCTGGGCCGAAGAGCCTATATGTGCACCAGCCAAGTTGTTGGGTATCCGGTTTGAATAGCAGGTCGCTGATCCTCTGGGTGATCTGTGCCAAGGTCGTCTGCTGCTGGAGGCTGCAGTCTATCATGACCCCACCGATGAAGTCCGCCAGCTCCGGATGGGCCTCTATGACCGCCTCATCTATCTGGCTTGCAGAGATGATACTAGGCTGCAGGTTGCGATGGATGTCTAGCTGATCTGCAAATGCCCTCTCGATGACCTGCTTGACGACCTCCTCGACCGTGGGCTCTGAGATACTTGCGCCATGAAACGCCTCGGTCAGGATATTCTTGACCAAAGACCTGTTGCCTACAGATGTGATGATCACAAAGCTGTTAGGCTGCTGGGCCTCGGCAACGGACAGGTTCCTCAGCCTTTGGCCCAGCTTGGCCTGGGTCTTTTGCAACTGCCGCAAGACCATCTGTCTGGTCCAGGTCTGGTTGGGTTCGAATGTTATGGTGGCCCTGGTCTTGTTTGTCTCTGTGGTGGTAATCTCGAACTGCCTGCCAGTGGTACCCACACTATAGACATTGGCTGAGGCCAAGGCCTGGCTTATGCCTGTCGCCGCCTGCCTGAGCCGGTCCTGAACCTGTTGCCTGGTCAGGTTTAGGCCCTCTTTGAAGTTCAACTGGATGGACATACCACCTGTGAACTCGATGTCGTACTTATTGTTCTTGACAGGGTCCCTGGTAAAGAAGACCGCCAGTCCGCCTATGATGGCAAGGCCTGACAATGTCACGAACACGGGCCTGAGCCTCATCCAGTCGATCCTCGGCATAGGTACAAGGCTCAACATGGTCAGGCGATCCTTTAGTAGCCCATGTGCGAGCATCCACTCGAAGATGATCCTGGTCACGTACACCCCCGTATACAGGTTTGTTGCCAGACCTAGCATCAGGACGATCGCAAAGCCCTTTATCTCCTCTGTGGCGATCAGGTACAGGATCACAGCAGGTATCATCGTGGTGAGGTTGCTATCGAGGATCGTTGTGAAGGCCCGTTTGTAGCCATTCTTTATGGCAAAGCCGATCCCAGACCCCTTTGCCTGCTCCTCCCTTATCCTTTCGTAGATGAGGACGTTTGCATCGAGTGTCATGCCTATCGTCAATATCACACCTGCGACGCCTGCCAGGGTGAATGTGGCCTGGATCATGGCCATGACCGCAAGTGTGATCAATAGGTTCATGAGCATGGCTGCAACCGCGATTGCGCCTGCCTTGAGGTAGTAGATCAACATGCCGGCAACCACGATTGCCAGGCCAATATAACCGGCCCTGAGGCTGCGGCGTAGATTATCCTCGCCGAGGGATGGTCCTATGGTCCGCACAGATACCGGCTGTTCTATGAGCCTCGCAGGCAGCGAACCTGCATTGAGCTTGTTGACCATGTCGGTCACCTGTGTGGCCGTAAAGTTGCCCTCTATGATCCCGCTTCGGTATATCCTGGCACGGATGGTGGGTGCAGATATGGCCACACCATCCAAGAGTATGCAAAGGGGACGCCCTTCATTGTGGCCTGTGATGTTGGCAAAGAGTAGCCCGCCTCGTTCATCGAGTTGGAAACCTATGGCCCTACGGCCCCACTGGTCTGCGGTCGGATAGGCCCGTTCGAGCTTCCACTGACGCTGCGTACCAAGATGGAGCATGCATTCATCGGGCAGGTTACTGGCAAGCACGTAGATCTTCTTGCCGAATTGGCCCAAGATCGCGTCTCGCCTGTCGCGCCATTCGTCGGGATTCTCCACCTCGGCCCAGACATATCGCTGGTCAGAGGCATACTTCGGCCCCTTTGTAGATAGCGAGCTTATGTAGGTGTTTATCTCTTCTGGTGAAAGGCCGGTTGCAGTGCCCCAGGTTGGCAGTATCCTGAACTCGAGGACACCTGCGCCCTTGAGCATCCTTTGCAGGTCTGCCGGGTCGTCGAGCCTGCCTCGCTCAGGCCTGTATTGGTCAAATGCGGCCACTACGCGATCGATCAGTTCTGCCCTGTCCGGGAAGTCTGCCTTCAATGCCTCTATTGCCTTGGCCCTATCCTTGGACCTTGCCGGCATCTCCAGGATGGCCTCTATCTGTTCAGTTGTGAGGCTGAACCTCTCCAACTGCGCCAAGGCGTGTTGATACCTCATGGTAAGACCCGTTTCCCGGTTGGCCAACTGGTCCGATACCTGGGCGAACCTACGGTACGTAGCTACATATTGGCTAAGTAGCGAGCGGGTGTTCGGATCTGCATTAGGATCCTGAGAAAGGATGAATGCATCCAGGTCCTTGCCGAGTTGATTGGGGTCTTGTTTGATCCATTCGGTCCTGCGGGCCTTTATGATCTCCAACGAAAGCCCCGATTTGGCGAGGGCTTGCTCCACATGCTCGACAGTGGACTTCAGTTCGTCTGCCTGGAGCTGGGCAGTGGTCTTCTGGTCATAGATGGTGGCCAGCTCATTGAGGATCCTGAGGCGATTAGGGTCGTTCTGGGCGAACCTCTGTAGGTCTGCCTCCCTTTCAGGGCCTTGCTTCTTGAAGGATCTGATGATCGTAGAGGGTAGTACATTCCTCTCCAAGAGCTGATTGAGTGCCTCTAGGTATGCCATCCGCCTTGCCCTGGCCTGCGGATTGGCCAACGGCATCTGGATCTCGAACCTGGTATTGCCATGGGGTCTCCAGACCAGGTTCTGGATATTCCCTGGGTCTACCCTCCTCCTGAGGATCTCTATCATCCTCAAGGCCAGGTCCTTCTGCTCGGCAGGGTCTAGACCGGTGGTATCTATCTCGTAGATGAGGCTGGTGCCACCTGCAAGGTCTATGCCCTTCTTGAGGGTCTGTTGGGATGGGTACAGTATCCAGGCAGCTAGCAATACAGGCAGGACGATGGCAAGCAAGATCTTTAACCAGATGGCCTTCATTCTAGCGATTCCTTAAATCAGACATCCTCTCAAACAGGTGGGCATGACCTCAGGCACCCTTTTTCTCAGGGCTGGAGAGCCTGGTGGCGATGGCAGAGGTCCTGAAGTGGATCTTTGTGTTGTTGGAGTCGTCTACCTTCAAGACCACCTCATCACCCTTTACCTCGACCACCGTTCCGATGATCCCACCTATGGTGCAGACCTTGTCGTTTTTCTGGAGGGATTCTATCATCTTCTTGTGTTGCTGCTGCTTCTTCCTTGGCTCTCTGATCGCTAGGTAGATGACTACAGCCATCACGACAAGAAGGCCGATGTTCATCCATGGCCCGACGGACCCTGACCGTGGGGGGCTGCTCGGCTGTACCACCACGGCGTTGGTCTCGCCAACAAGCGGTTCGGAGCCCACCACCGATTGATTACCGTCGGCCTGGGCCAAGATCCATATGACGTTATGCATAGGTCTAGTCCTTTCCCTAGCCTAGTCAAATAAACCAATAAGTTACCCAATCTTATCGAGGTTGTCAAACCCAATTGCGTAGCTGGCTAGGCCTGGTCGAACCGGTAGCGGCGGGCAACAGGTATGAAGGCCATTGCCGTCAAGAACATCAGCCCTGCAAACAGCCAGTAATAATGGACCTCGCTGAGGGTCAGACCTACCAGTGCTTGCAATAGCTCCAACAGGAAGTTTACCACCGAGGTGAATAGGTTGCCGAGGGCTATGGACATCAGATATAGGGCCATAACCAGGGACTTGCTGGTGGCAGGTGCCTGGGTGTATGCAAACTCCAGACATGTGACATTGATCATCACCTCCGCTGCGGTCAGCAGGATATAGGCAAAGAACTGCCATGCGATGTTGGGCCTTTGCCCTGAGGCTATCAATGACTCCACGTGCGCAGGCACGACGAAGCTGATGGCTGTGATGAACAGTCCTATCCCTATCTTCCTCAGTGGGGTAAGTGGAAAGATGCGATCTATGGCAGGATATAACAAGTATGTGAACAGAGGCACAAAGATCAAGACCAGCACCGGATTTACCACCTGTACCTGAGATGATAGCCATTCCACCCCCAAGAACCTGCGGTCCATCCTCTCGGCCTGGAGGACCCATGCAGAACCCGACTGGTCATAGAGGCTGTAGAATGGGATCATCAAGGCGAATATCGGCAGCACATGGGCGACCTGCCTGAGACCTGCCAGGCTAAATGTCTGTCGCACGAATGCCAACCCTGTGGGTGGTCTGCGGACGAACTTGTTCCTTCCGAGCCAGAAGACCAGCGTGGCCAGTAACATCAAACCGGCTGGCACGCCGAATGCGATCGCTGGGCCATGCATCCGGATCAGGGGTGGAAAGAGCCTAAATTCCAGAAAGGCCAGTATGCAATTTGGATCCAGCGTCTTTATCGCCCCGACCAGGGTCGGCCTTGTAGCCAGGAAGTCTGCGATCGCCTTTGAGTGTGGCTCTAGCAGGAATGGAGTCAGGACCGTAGAGAACATAGAGCCGAAGTTAATGGCCACATAGAACCATCCGAATGCCTTCGACAAGAGATGTTGGTTGTGTGGTCCAAACTGGTCTCCAACATTGGCAGATACACAGGGCTTGATCCCACCGGAGCCTATGGCTATCAGCACTAGGCCCAGAAATAGCCCCAGCCGCGTATGGTCAAAGGTCATGGCAAGGCAGCCTATGGAATAGACGATGGATAGCCAGATGATCGTGCGGTACTTGCCAAGGAATGCGTCTGCGATGATGCCACCGAACAATGGAATAAAATACACGCCAAATAGGAAAAGGTGAAAGTAGCCCTTGGCCTCCATCTCGCCCATCGGGGCCAGAATCCCGTTGCGGTCCAAGAGATAGCGGGTCATGAAGATCACAAGGATCGTTCGCATCCCGTAGAAGCAGAACCTCTCCGCAGCCTCGTTGCCTATGATGTACGGTATCCCTGGTGGCATCTTGGCAGGGCTATCTGCCTTCTGTTGGTCTTTCATCGCTCGTCCCTATCAGTAGTTCTGCCTTTCGCTGATCCACACCGACCATCCGCAGGAACCTGCGGCAGACCAGTTCTTCCATGTGCCTGGCAGTTCGTTGTCCATCTTGGATGGGGATCTGGCCGCCTGCATAAGTCATATGGCCACCACCTGTGCCAAGGCGGGTCACGATGTGTCTTGCCTTCAGGTCTGCCCTATTGGCAGGGTCTGCTGTCCTGATGGAGATCCAAAGCTTGCCGTTGTAATGGCCGGTGCACAAGGTCCATTCCGTCTGGTCCTTGCGGAGCAGTAGGTCTGCCATCTCCCCTATCATGTCTGGGTTGTCTACCTGGCCCAGGTGTACCACTACCACGCGGTCCTCGTACACGGTTGTGGCTTGCAAGGCACGGACCAATAGTTGGAAGTATTCCCTGGGTACCGTGCCCCTCTGTATCTGACTGAGCATCCTCTTGTTTGCCAATGGATAGAGGGCTTCATAGGCCTGTATGTCTGCAGCAGTGGCCTGCCTGCCTAGGTCCTGAGTATCCGAGCCTATCCCGTACAGCATGGCGGTTGCAAGTGGTACATCAGGCGTGATCTTGGCGTAGACCAGGTACTCCCAGAGTATGGTACACGCGGCCCCATAATCCCTCCTCACATCGCTGAACCTGACCTGGCGTGTGGCCTTCCTGAAGGGATGGTGATCGAAGACGACATCTACAGTGACCTGCTCTGGCAGGGAAAGATTACCGCTGCGGGGCTGGCTGTCTACAAGTGCCACAAGGTCGAATTGCTCGAAGCTGATGGCTGATAGCTGATGAAGGTTCAGGTCCAGATACCTGACCAGTGCCCTGTTCTCCCCCCTGCCTATGGTACCGGCATGTGCTATAGAGCACTTGATATCCTCGATGCTGTTTGCCAGCTTCCTTAGCGCTACTGCCGCGGCTAAGGCGTCCGGATCTGGGTTGTCCTGGGTGACGATCAACAGCCTCGACCTGCCGGCAAGGACCTCGGTGAGTCTATGGAATTTGCGACTGGTCTTTGGACTGATCCTCGTCACCGCCTTAGTCCATCACACGTACCTTGGACTGCCCTGGCATGAGCATGTTGTAGACCATCACTGCGTCGCCATTGTGCAGTCTTATGCATCCTCGCGAGCCTGGTTGGCCGATCTGATTTGGGTCATTTGTACCATGGATGGCGAAGCCTTCCCTGCCAACGGCCTGGCCCTCGATGCCTTCGAGTCCTATCCACCTGGACCCGAGCGGGTAGTCCGGATCTTCCGGCCTGTATGTCCTGCCTGTATCAGGGTCTGTCCATTGCGGCTTTATCAACTTACCCCCGGGCTTTACGATCCACAGACCTGTTGGTGTCTCGTAGCCGGGTCTGCCAAGCCCTACCTGGTATGTGCAGACATATGTGTCTTGCAGGTATATGTCCATCGTGAAGTTGGACCTGCTGACCGTTGCATGGAATGGGCCATTTACGATCTTTATGTACTGACCTGCCCTCAGGGCCTCGGGCCTAGGTATGTGGTTGATGGTCATGAGCAGCTCGTGGGGGACCTTGCACCTCTGCGATATGACCCGCAATTGGTCGCCAGGCTGGACCTTGTAGGTTTGGCAAAGCCTGTCGGAAGGGTAGACCGATGGGCCAAATAGCCACTTATCTGCCAGCTGGCTCAGCTTGGTCTTTATGAGCTTGGCCTGCTGGCTGGTGACGGTCCCAGAAAGGAGGGCATTCAGCCTATCCCTTACCTCTACCAGCTTCATCGGGTCGCTATCCAGCATGATCATGGCCTGGGCAATGGCCGTGTCGACCGATTGGTCGACGGTCGGGCTGGATGCCTCTTGGACCTGGGGTGCCGGTTCCGGCGGAGCGGGTAACTGGCCAGTGACCTGCGGTCCAGAGGCCGGAGTTACTACCACCTGGCCCGTTGGTCTATTGGTCACAAGGTATGTGGCAAGCAGGCCCCCACCTGCCAATAGGATCAGGCCTGCTGCATACAGCCACCATTTATAGGCCCTTAGATCCTCCCTGATGTACATCGCCATCGATCTAGACTCCTTTCTTGACCATTATGACCTCTTGGTCTGTGACGATCATATCCACTGGTTGATCGGATCCGGTAATGGGTATCTGGTCGAGCAGTTGCTCGGCAAAACAAAGCCCGCAGCGTCTGGCCTTGAGGGTCTTGTCTGCAAGGAATCGGTCATAAAAACCACTACCCCTACCTAGCCTGTGACCCTGGCGGTCAAATCCGAGGCCGGGGGTAACGACCAGGTCTATCTGCTCGGTGCCCACTACCCTGTTGCTATCTGCGACCCTCAAGCCGTATCTACCGATCCTGACTTGGGCAAGGTCTTCGAGCACTACCGCAGTCATCTGCCTGGTTTGCCAGTCTACCTGTGGTACTGCCACGACCTTGCTGGCCTGCCAGGCGGACTGGATCGCCAGGGTGGTGTCCACCTCATCTGACAGCGAAAGGAATAACATCAAGACCCTTGCCTGCATGAACTCTTGCGTTGATGCAAGTAGCTGGCAGGCATTGGTGCTCTTTATTGCCATTTGCCTTGGTGTCATACTGCGGACTAGCCGTCGCAGGAACCTGCGGAGCTCAACCTTATCCATCTATCCTATCTTCATTTGGCCTGGTCAGGCCCCTCTTCTAACAGGGTGCGGAACCTTTGTAAATACTCTGCTATCACCTTCTCGTACCCGCGGCCAGTTGGCTTGTAGAATCTGACCGCAGGACCTGGCAGGTATACCTGGCTGACCGCGGCATCAGGGTAGTCGTGTGGGTACTTATATCCCTCGCCTGGACCCTCGGCCCGGACGGCAGTTGAGTGCCTATCCTTGAGATGGGCTGGGACGGGCCTTATAGGTCTTGCCTTTACCTCCTCCATGGCCTGCCAGAGGGCCGAGGCCGAGGCATTGGACTTGGGTGCACAGGCCACATATATGGCGGCCTGTGCCAGTACCAGTTGGGCCTCAGGCTGGCCTACGAATTCTGTGACCTGGATGGCCGCTGCCGCCAGGACCGTTGCCATGGGGTCCGCATTGCCGACATCCTCTGCCGCGCATACCGCTATCCTGCGGGCTATGAACCTGAGGTCTTCGCCACCTGCAATCATCCTGGCAAGCCAGTAGACCGTGGCGTCCGGATCGGAACCCCGCATACTCTTCTGAAACGCGCTGGCCAGGTCGTAGTGGCTATCGCCAGTGCCGTCGTAGTGCACATGCCTTTGCTGGATGGCCTGCCTGGCAAGCCCCACGTCCAGATGGACAGGTCGGTCGCGGTTTGGCCCTGCCTGGGACAGGACCGCGATCTCGAGGGCTGTTAGTGCCGCCCTGGCATCCCCATCCGAGGCCGCTGCCAGATACTCAAGGGCATCTTGATCTGCAGTGACCTTGTACATACCGAGCCCCCTGGTCTTGTCTGCGATGGCCCTGCTGAGGATCTGGATCAGGTGTGCCTGGCCAAGCGGCTCGAAACGCAGGACGGTGCTGCGAGAAAGCAACGGACTATTGAGGGCAAAGAAGGGGTTCTCGGTAGTAGCCCCTATCAGTATTATTAAGCCGGATTCGGTGTCATCCAGCAGCACATCCTGCTGGGCCTTGTTGAAACGGTGTATCTCGTCCATGAACAGGATCGTGCGGGTGCCCTCCATGGCCAGCCTGTCGTGGGCCTCTGACAGGACCTCCCTCAGGTCTGACACAGATGCAGATGGTGCGCTTAGTGTCCTGAACCTGGCATTTATCGAACGGGCTATGAGCATGGCCAACGTGGTCTTGCCCACGCCGGGAGGACCGCAGAGTATGAGGTTTGTGAGCCTGCCGGCCTCGAGCATGCGGGTGAGGAGTTTGCCACGTCCTATAAAATGCTCCTGACCTACGAACTCCTCGAATGATTGCGGGCGCATCCGCACCGCAAGCGGCATGGCGGCATCGAACCTGTCCTTGTGGGCCCTGTAGAATAGGTCTGTGTGGCCTTCTGCCATGCCCAGACATTGTAGGGTTGGCCGGCCGGTGTGTCGACGTGCAATAGCGTTGGCCTTTGGTGGGCCATCCAGATGCCTCGGTAGAGGCCGTTGGTTTCGTATCACCTTCAAGACAAAGGGGATACGATCGGTCTTGGCGTGGTGGAGGCCAGGCAAAAAAAAAGATTTTTTATTTGATTTCCAGAGGCTCGCCGATAAACTTCTCTGGCATTGAGCCAACTAAGGACTGAAGGACTGGTGCAGGTGAGCCTATGCCTGGAGGCTATTGGATGAGAGTAAGAGACGGGCCGACTGCGGTGCTGCGAGGTGGTCGTTGTTGGTTGTAGGAAGTTGTTGGGACAAGAAAGGAAGGTAGGCAACAAGAAGGAATTTTTGAAAGGGAAGTGCTATGAAGCGCAGTGTGATGGTTGTAGGAACGATTGCATTGTTGTTGGCTGGGTTGGCACCAGCCGCTGTTCACAAGGGTGACATGGAGGTGGATGGCTTGGGTGGCTACATCTCTATAAGTAGCGATGGTGGTGGGGATGAGGATATCCTCTTTCTTGCAGCTAGGGTTGGCTATTTCGTTACCGAGAATATCCAGGTTGCTGGTGTTGGCGAATATGTGAGCTTGGATAATTCCGATGTGGATATCTATGGCGTGGGCGTTGCCGGCAAGTTCCACTTCATGCCCGACAAGCAGTGGGTTCCTTATGCCGGTGCTCAGTTCTTGTGGGCAAGCGCTGATATGGGCCATGGCAGTACCGATGGGTACATCTATGGCCCACTCGCCGGTGTTAGGTACGAGATCACACCTACCACCGACCTATTCGTCGAAGGTCAGTACAACCTCTTCGGCGGCGACCTGGATGATGCCCTGGACGATGCATGGGTGATCATGGTCGGGTTTGTACACCAGTTGAAGTAAAGGCCTATTGAAAATCAGGATATGTAGCTGTGGGCTAGTGCCCACAGCTACATTTTTTTAGGACCAACCCTGGCAAGAAGATAGGCGATCGGATAGAATATTGGTAGACTGCTGGAGGATCGTGATGAGATTCTGGGTGATTGCAGTGTTGGTCCTGTCCATCGTGCCATGTGTGGCTGCGCCCATGCCTGCACTTGTTCCCGGTAACTCCGCCTGGACCTTGGACGTTAGGTCTGCGGTACTTTGGTCGATGGATTCCAGGGAATTACCTTCCAGGCGATACTGGTACTTGATTATCAGTATTGAAAACCGCACTGGGAGGGATGTGGACCTGGTGCCACAGGCGGATCTGGCCACAGATACCTTCCAGGTCCAGCCTGCTGGTATAGGGGTCAGTGCCTCTGTCTTTGACCTGATAAAGGCCAGGCACCAGTATCTTTACCCATTTCTTCAGCCGTGGCCTGTTGGTCCGGATAGGATCATGCCTGGACCTGACCATGCAAGGGACTATGTGCTGGTCTGGCCTCAGATGGACACAAAGGTAGGTCAGGTGAGCGTCTTTATAGGAGGGCTGAGCAACGAGATGGCGGTCATAGACCATCCTTTGGCCCGTGACCAAGATGGTACTCCGATCAAGGTGTATCTCAGGAAGACACTGAAGCTTGACTTTGTCATCTCCCCTGATAGCCGTCACCCGATAATGCCGGTCGAAGAGGCCTGGGTCATGCGTTAAGACCTCGGCCCAGCGCAATAGTGGGCCAGGCTGGTCAAGTATTGCCTTGGCCTAGATGGCCTTATGGCATCGAGGTATCGCAAGGCCTGATCGAGGTAGCCCTTGATGACCTGGTTTGTGTAGGCGACAGACCCGTGATCTACCAGGGCCTTGGCCAGTTCGTTCGGCCTATACGTGCCGGAATCGAGCCTCTTGGTCCATTGCCTCCTTGTACCGGCATCTGCTATCTCGAGCATATGGATGATCGGCAGCGTTACTGTACCTGTCGCAAGGTCGTGGCATGGCTGGGGGCCTGAGAGGAGGTCCTGCAGGTCATCGCTGATCTGGAAGGCCATGCCTACAAGAAGGCCATAGGATTCCAGTGCCTTTACATAGCCCTGCCTGGCCCCTGACAGGGTCGCGCCGAGCCTACAGCAGATGGCGAAGAAGACTGCGGACTTGTCTTGGATGAACTGGAGGTACTCCTGTTGGGTGATCTGCCAATGGCCCCTGCGCAGGACCTGATGGAGTTCGCCTCTGCAGATCTGGCCTGCCATGGCGGCAATCTCGCTTGAGGTCTTGCTACCCAGTCCAGTGCAGCAGGCCATCACGCGTGATAACACCAGGTCTCCTGCAAGGATGGCTGCTGTGTCGCCCCATATGCGATTTGCTGCTGGCATACCCCTGCGGGTCCTTGCCTGGTCCAGGACATCGTCGTGTAGGAGCGTTGCTTGGTGCAGCATCTCCATGATAGTAGCCACATGGACATGCTTTTGCGTCATCTTGCCGCAAGCCAGGCCCGCCAGCAGCACAAGGGCAGGTCTGATCATCTTACCTTCTGCAGCCGCTATATGTCCAAGGACCGGCCTTATGGCCTCTGGAAGGGCATCGCCGGATAGCTCATTGCGGATGATCGCCCGCACCTGTGCGAGCTGCCTACGTATGGGCCTGGTCCAAGGCAGATTTGGCTCCGGCCTAGGAGCTGCAACTAGGTGCGGACACTGGGGCATAGTAGTGTTGGTCTTGGTTATTGGCCGTGTGCGTATTCAAAGAACCTCTTGCGCAGCAGCTGCGTGATTGGTCCCGGCGAGCCGCCTCCTATGGCCCTTCCATCGATCTCGACTACCCCGATGACCTCTGCAGCGGTCCCTGTCAGGAAGCATTCGTCACAGGTGTAAAGGTCGTATCTGGTGAGGTTCTTCTCCTCGACCGTAATACCCTCATTCTTGGCCAGCCTTATGACCACAGCCCTTGTGATGCCTTCCAGTGCACCTGCCTCTACGGGTGGCGTGTATATGATGCCCCTGCGGACGATGAAGACATTATCGCCAGTGGCCTCGGCTACGTAGCCTTCATGGTTATACATGATGGCCTCGAGGACATTGCTGTCTATGGCCTCTATCTTGGCGAGTATGTTGTTGAGGTAGTTGAGGCTCTTGATCTGTGGCGGTAGGGCGAGCGGGTGATTACGGACGGTCGTTGCACTTATGACCCGCATGCCCTTTTCGTAGGTCTCCTGTGGGTAAAGCTGGATCTTGTCCGCTATGATGAAAACCGACGGCCTGCTGCAGTTGAATGGGTTCAGGCCCAGCGTACCTATGCCACGGGTCACCACCAACCTGACGTAACCATCCACTACACCATTGGCCTGTACCGTCTCTTCCACGGCCTTTCTTATCTGAGCTGGCTCCATGGGTATCTGGAGCCTGATCGCCCTTGCAGAGTCGTAGAGCCTGCGTATGTGGGGATCCAGTTCGAAGACCTTCCTATTGTAGACCCGGATGCCCTCGAATACGCCGTCACCGTACAGCAATCCATGGTCGAAAACCGAGATCTTTGCCTCTGACTCATCTACCAGGCGACCATCTAGCCAGATCTTTAGTGCCATGCGTCTACTCCTGACAATCTACATCGGTCTGTTATCACTGCCGCCAATGGGTGTTCGTCTGCCCGGCCTGGACCAGACCATCGGCAAGTACCACCGTTCGAGTAGCCTGGCTTGCCACCCTTTGGTCATGCGTGACCATTACTATGGTCTGCCCGGAGCTATGGAGGGCCCCGAACAGGGCCAGGATACCCTTGCCTGTTGCCCAGTCAAGGTTACCGGTCGGCTCATCGGCCAACAATAGGGTCGGTCTGTTCATGAGTGCCCTGGCTATGGCCACCCTCTGCCTTTCACCGCCAGAAAGCTGCCATGGCTTATGGTGTAGGCGGTGGCCTAGCCCGACCTGCTCGATAAGCTCCAGGGCCCGCTGTCTAGCCGCCTTCTTGCAGGCCAACCAACCCAAGATGCCCTTGCCCACCATGGCGGGCAGATAGACATTCTCTAATACATCTAGTTCGTCAAGAAGGTGATAGAACTGAAAGACAAAGCCCACCTGGCGGTTTCGATAATGGTCCAGTTGTCTTGATCTGAAGCCTGCTATGTCACTTCCCCTGAACAGCACCCTCCCTTTATCGGGCCTATCCAGCCCGCCCAGGATGTGCAGCAGCGTGGTCTTTCCGCTACCTGAGGCACCCAGTATGGCCAGAAACTCCCCCTCGGCCACCTCCAGATTCGCCCCTTTGAGGACCTTTACGGTGGTAGTGCCCAGTCTGTACGACTTTACGATACCCTCTGCAACCAGGATGGGACCATCAGTCCGATTCATACAGGGCTTGCCCTCAGCGTGTCAGACGGCTGCATCCTTGCGGCCTTCATGGCAGGTGGCAGGCAGCCGGTCAGGCAGACTATGATCGCTGACAAGGCCACTGCAGCGGCAAGGTCTAGGTGGATCTGATTGGGGATTTGGCCTATAGAGAATATGGTCCTATCCCACAATTGGAAGCCGAACCTCTCGAATAGCAGGTACTCGATCTGGTTTATCCTTGAAAGGAACGCCCAGCCAGCCAATAGGCCGATCGATGCCCCCAGCAGGCCTATCAAGGATGCAAAGCCTACCATCAGACCCATCACGCCTCCAAAGGATGCCCCAACTGCCTTGAGGATCCCTATGTCCCTGGCCTTGTTGGCTACGATCATATAGAAGACCACAAAAACGATGAATATGGCGGTAGTGGCCAGGAGGACGAACATCACCACCATGGCTATCTGTTCCTTCTCCATTGGTGCGATGGTGGCCTTGCGGTATGTCTTCCAATCCTTGACCTTTACGCCAGCCAACAACTGCGACTGGGGCAGGTCCTGACATGCCTTGCGGAATTGGTCCCAAAGTTCGGCGACCTTTGCGGTACCGGCCATAAGATCCACATTTGGCCTGAACCTTATGTGTATGGCGGTAGCGCGGCCAGGCGGCCCTGCCATCCCGGACAGGACCTGAAGTTGCCCGAATGGTAGGTAGACGCAGCCTCCATCCTCGCGGGCAAGGCCTGTCCTGCTTACATCTGCAAAGGCAAATCTCTTGGCATTGACGTAGCCGGCTCCAACCCTTGCCAGGGCACCCTTGGCAGTGAGTGGAAAGCAGCTTATCTCGTATATGGCCTTCACCGGTAGCCATCTGTAGTCATATGAACCTGACCAGTCGCGGTTCAGGACCAGGTCTATCCCTAATATGCAACCTGGCAGGTTAGGATCATGCTGTGCCAGAAACGCCTTATTTGGGTCATCTGGATGCAGGTAGAGGCTCTTGCCGAGACCCGTTACCTTGAAGTGCCATGTAGGTTCGATGCCCATGATCTGAAGGCCCACGGCATCCTGCCTGCTTGCCAGGGCTACGAGGCCGTAGGTGTTGATGACCGCAGAGGCTGCCTCAACGATAGGCTCGGAGTGGAGGATGGTCACGAAACGGTCATAATAAGGAAATCCGACCATCGATTCCGTGGAAACCACGCAATCACCTACGAAGTCATGGGTCCTTTGCTTGAATTGGCCAACCAGGCCGTCCATGACGGTCATGACGACGAAGACCACGAAGACGCACAGTCCTATTACCATCACGGCAACATAGCTGATCCTTCTACCTGTCAGGTATCGCAGTGCTAGCAGCCACTTATACATGCCTGTATCCAGTGCTATTCATATCGCAATACCTCGACGGGTCTAGCCCTTGCAGCCATCACCGCAGGGGCAAGGGCCCCTGCGGCAGCAGCCAAGATGGCTATGCCCACTATGACCCAGACTGCACCCCATGCCACCTGATTGGGTATCTGCTCGAAGAGATAGGCACTGCTATCCCAAAGCCTTATACCGAGCAGGGCAGATATCCTGTCCTCTATATGGTTTATGTTGTGGGTGAACAGCCAGCCCAGTAGGACGCCGATAGCTGCACCTATAGATCCTGTCACTGCCCCCAGTCCAAGGAAGAGAAATGCCACCTGGGAGCTCGGGCAACCGCAGGCCTTCAGTATGGCTATATCCTTTATCTTGAGCCTTACGATCATATAGAACACACAGAAGACCAGTACTACCGCTGCCATATCCACCACCCCGAATATCACCATGAGCACACCCAGCTGCTTTCGGACCTCCGCCAAGAAGCGGCCCTGGAGTTCCTTTGCAGGCAGGACCTCTGCCTGCGCGGCCTGATACGGCCCCCAACCGAGTATCTGCTGAGCAAAACGGTCCCAGATTGTGGTTATGGATGTCACGGCATCTCTAGCATCTATACCATCGGCCAGGCGGATCTGGACGCGATCCACCAGTGCTGGTGGGCTGTTCTGATCGGTCTGAAAGGCCTTCAATGGTACGAGGATGGACTGCTGATCGAAGAGCCAGTTACCCGAATGGACGATGCCTGCTATGGCCAACTCCAACGTCCTTCGGCCCGGCCTTTGGGCCGTGCCATCTGCGTCCTTGCCTGGTATTGCTGGACAGGTAAGTACCAGCCTTTGGCCTATCTGGCCGATCGCCCTCTGGCGGTCATACCGGTCTGTCACAGGATCGGGCTCTGTGAGCAGACCTATCCCTATCAGTGCAGGGATTGGGCCCACATGTTGGCCAGGTGACGGGATCCTAGGGTTGTCATCGTGTGTGATCAGCCATCTTTTTATACACGTGACCTGTTCGAGGGCCTGCGGTTCTATGGCCCAGACCTGGACAGGCCTGACATCCCCTGTGCCAAGGTGCAGTAGACCCGGTAGCTGTGTGCCAGCAGCAGTTGCCTTCACTAGGCCACTAGCAAGGAGGGCCTCGGCCAATCTGTCGGCATGGTCGAATCTATTTGGGCTTGTCAGCAGTACATCCCCTACCAGCTCGGTTGCACTGCGCTCGAATGCGTCGATAAAGCCTGTAAAAAGACTGGCCACCACTATCAACAATGCTACTGCCAGGGCCACTGCAGTGATACTCAGTAGCACCACCGGTCTTGTTCGCAGGTACCTGATCCAAAGCAATACCTTTATCACGGACCTTGGCCTTTTACTAGGGCTGATCCTGACCCTTTGGCCTAAGATGCGGAAACAGTATCACATCCCTGATGCTGGTAGCGCCTGTCAGTATCATCACCAGCCGATCGATGCCTATGCCGAGTCCGCCTGCAGGCGGCATGCCATATCTAAGTGCGGTCAAGAAGTCCCTGTCCATCTTGGCCATCGTCTCCTGCTGGCCTCGTAGCTGGATCTTGAAGTTCTCTTCCTGTACGGCAGGGTCGTTCAACTCCGTATATGCATTGGCCAGTTCCATACCAGCGACATAGAGTTCGAACCGCTCTGCCAATTCTGGCTTGTCCCTCTTCCTCTTGGTCAATGGGCAAAGGGCTGCAGGGTAGTCGAGCACGAACGTGGGATTGACGAGGTGATGTTCCACGGTGGCCTCGAAGACCTCGTTTATCACTACCTGATCGTCCATGGCCTGCTCGTCTATCCCCAATTGGCGGGCCTTCGACCTTACGGATGCTATGTCATACATATCGCAACCACCGTATTCCGCCAGGAGTTCTGCATATGTAGCCCGCCGCCAGGGGCGCGTAAGGTCCAAGGTCTGATCGCCGAACCGCAGGGTCGGCCAGTTGGCGTGTTGCTGTGCGCACAGGCATATCAACTCCTCGGTCAGGTCCATCATCACCTGATAGTCTGCATAGGCCTGATACAGCTCCAGCATGGTGAACTCTGGGTTGTGCCTGGTGCTCAGGCCTTCGTTGCGAAAGCAACGGTTTATCTCGAATATCCGCTCCATCCCACCTACCAAGAGCCTCTTGAGGAACAGCTCTGGGGATATCCGCAGATACAAGTCTATATCCAGGCTGTTGTGGTGTGTGACAAAAGGCCTGGCTGCCGCCCCTCCTGCCATGGATTGCATCATGGGGGTCTCTACCTCTATGAACCCGTTTGCCTGAAGATGAGTCCTTATGGTGGATATGATACGGCTACGGGTCTTGAATCGTTCCATCACCTCGGGATTGATCCAAAGATCTACATACCTGAGCCTGTACCTTTGGTCTACATCCACAAGGCCATGGAACTTCTCGGGTGGGATGGCCAGGCACTTGCTAAGGAAGAACAGCTTTCCATCCTCTACCCATATGGTCAGTTCTCCGGTCTTTGTCCTTCCAAGGGTTCCGGCGGCACCTATGATATCGCCGATCTCTAGGCACCTGGCCAATGGCCACTGCGAGCCCAACATGCCCTTGCTCAGGCCTATCTGGATGTCGCCTGTCCAATCCCTCAATGTGATGAATATCAATCTGCCCAGGTCTCTCAGCAATACTATGCGGCCTGCGGTCCTGGCGGTCTGTTTCTGCTCAGTGTCGCTGAACCTTGCCCTTATATGGGCAACAGGTTCAACGTCGTCAAAGCGGGCCCCATAAGGATCGATCCCTAGTGCCTTCAGGTGTGCAAGTCGCTGTAGCCTTTGCTGCTCGAGCCAACCTTGGTCTTGTCCCTGTGCGGTCAACGCTCTACCTCCGGATGTATCATCCACCCCTATCAGCTGATCGGTAATCCGGCCTCTACCATCCTCGCCTTCAGGACCAGCATTGCGATGGCCAGTTGTGGATCCGCCTCCAGCAATTCCTGTGCGGTCTTGCGTTGCGGTTGTTCCTTTGTGGCAGGTCTATCTGCCTGTACCAGGATATCATTGGCCCTCTGTACCGCTATCATCTTCCTGGTCTCGTCGGGCCGCAGTACCACCTCTACATCGGGCCCGATCCCCCAGTCCTTGCGGCCCAGCTTCTCCATCGCCTCCCTGCTGTTTACCCGCCGGTCGGATGGGAGGTAGTAATAGGCAGTCGTGTACTTCAGTTCCGCCCCGTCCAGACCCCTATCCTCTATGGACTGCACGCTGCCCTTTCCATGGGTCCTTTCGCCCACTATGACGGCCCGCTCGTATCTTGGATCGCCTAGTGCCCCAGCAACGATCTCTGATGCGCTTGCCGAGACAGAGTTCACTAGGATCACAAGCGGATAATCTGGATGCGTTCCCTCTGCTGTGGCCTGGACCGATTCGGACAGCCCCCCGTAGAGGCCAGGCCTTACCCTGAGCATGACACCATCCTTTACGAACATGTCCACGATCTTCAGTGCCACGTCCAACAGGCCACCTTGATTCCATCTGAGATCCAGTATCAGCCCTGCCAGACCTTCCTTTTCGAGTTCTGACAAAATCGTCTCTAGCTGTCTACCCGTATCCTTGGCAAAGCTGTTGAGCCTCACGTAGCCTATCTTGTTGTTGGGGTCTATGAAGTATCTCCACTTTCCATCTTCGGTCCTCTGCCAACCATAGATCGTGGGTACAAGTATCCTGTCGCGCACGATGGTCACTTCCCTTGTGCCCTCTTGGCCAGGTCTGCGGATGGTCAGGGTTACCTTTGTGCCCTTTGGACCGCGGATCTTCTCCTTTGCACAATCGACGCTGATATCCTTTGTCTGGATCCCATCTACTGCCTCAATGACATCCCCTGCGTCTAGTCCGGCCCTGTATGCGGGGGTGTCCAGCAAGAGACTGGTTATGGTCAGGGCTCCATCCTGCTTGGATATCTCCACGCCGATACCACTGAATTCATTGGTCAGGACCGAGTCGAACTCGGACTTCTCCCTCGGCCAAACGATCAATGTGTGGGGATCGAGGGCCCCCAATGCGGCCTGGGAGAAGTGCCAGACCAGGACCTCCTCCGGGATACCGATGGTAGAGAGGTTCAGTCGCAATAGGTCGTCGAAGAGCCTAAGGAACGACCTCTCATCCAGGCCTGTGGCAGCGGTGTTAACCTGCTCCTGCATCGACGCAAGCCCAGCATTCCAGGCCTTCAGTTTATTTGGATCTACAGGCGCAAGGTAGGAGGTCTTTTTTGGGTCCATCTTGGCCAGGACCTCGCCAAGCTGTCTAGTGCGTTTGAGGCCATCGCTTGCCATCTGTGTGTAGTCGACAGAGTTTACATATCTGGTCCCGATGATCCGCACTGCCCTGGTGAATATCCTCCTGCTGACGCCCTCGAACCTTTGCTTGCTGGTCTCGCATGGGCTGTCCTCAAAGGTGGCAGCAATCTCTGCCTTCTCGAGCCATTCCTGTGTGCATTCCTTGTAGGCCTGGTTGTTAGGGTCTATGGCCTTAAGATATGCAGCGTAGTTGATATATGCATCCAACCACTTGCCCTGCTGTTCAAGCCCTATCGCCAGGTCCATGGCCCTTTCCATGGCGGCCTTGACCAGGGCATCTTTGAGCAGGGAATCTCGCTGGCAAGGATCAGCGAACTGTATCGCTGTTGCAACCGTGGCCAATACCGCCCTCACACCTGCCCCATTGGGGTCGTTTATGTCCACCGGACCGGCCAGCCTATTGGGTTCATCCAGGTCGTCCTCTGGCTTGTTAGGCTCTTGGCCGGATGGCCTGCCGGTCTTGAGTTGCTCCAGTCTTTGGACGTACCTCGCATAGATCCTTTGCCTTTCGGCCTGGCGCGACTGCCATATCCGATCATACTGGTCCAATATGGCCTGTATGGCCCTCCGCCTGCCAGCCATCGGGCCGTTTGGATCTATCCTGGACAGCAGGCCTGCTGCAGCGGTAAAGTCGCCCCTGTATATAGCACTGCAGACAACGGCAATAGGGTCGTTCGGTTCTTGGCTGGCGGCTGCAGTCTGTCCGGCTGCAATGCTAGCCAGGAATAGACCAGTAGTCCAACATACAATAGCTGCAGTCAGGCAGCCATGGGTCCTAGGTGATCGCGTCAGCATCTTCTTAATCCATCAATACAAGGATAGTTACAGGCACTCGGATGCCTTGCCTGCACAGCCCAGCACATGTAGCTTGTGCTTGACCATCTGCTTTATCGCATCGCGGCCAGGGCCCAGATATTTCCTGGGGTCGAACTCAGCAGGCTTTTCTGCGAATACCTGTCGGATCTTGGCAGTCAGGGCCATCCTGAGGTCCGTATCGATATTGACCTTGCATACGGCCATCCTTGCCGCCTTGGCGATGGCCTCCTCCGGCACCCCCATGGCATCCGGCATCTTACCGCCGTACTTGTTTATCAGGTCCTTGAACTCCTTGAGCACGCTGCTTGCCCCATGCATCACTAGTGGAAAACCAGGCAGCAGCTTCTGGATCCGCTCTATCACGTCGAAGGCGATCCTTGGCTCGGCCTTGAACTTGTATGCGCCATGACTGGTACCTACTGCTACTGCGAGGCTGTCACAGCCAGTACGCTTGACGAACTCTACCGCCTGCTCTGGATCGGTCAGGTGTTTGGATACATCGTCTACACCAACGACGTGTTCCTCTATGCCGCCTAGCTGCCCCAGCTCTGCCTCTACTACCACACCATGCTTGTGTGCATACTCCACCACTTGGCTGGTCAGTTCTACGTTCTTTTCGAAGGGCATGTGCGAGGCGTCTATCATGACACTGGTAAAGCCATCGTCCACACACTGCTTGCACAGCTCTAGGCTATCGCCGTGGTCTAGGTGCATGGCGATGGGTATGTCTGGATTCTCGCGGACCGCCACATCTATGATAGCCTTAAGGTAGCTCATCTTGGCGTATTGGCGTGCGCCCTTGCTGATCTGCAAGATCAGTGGGGCCTTCTCTTCGGCGACCGCCTCGACGATGCCCTGTGTGATCTCCATGTTGTTGACATTGAACGCCCCGATGGCATAGCCATTCTTGTAGGCCATCTGAAACATCTTCTTTGTCGTTACTAGTGGCATCTGGATCTCCTTTAACTAAAGCTACCTAAAAAACCAGGCTTACGGCCGATCAGAGGCCGAAACCTGCATGCCTGCCCAATCCCATACCTACCTCTGGGACACCTTGCGGCCACAACCCCAGCACAACAGAGAACTGGTCAAGCGACCTGTCGGTGCTGATCGTCAGCCCATAGTTGAGCCGGTGATACCTACGGATCAGCGTCAAGGCGTTCCTGAGCCCTTTGTCCTGCTCCAGTTCATATTGACTGGAGACGACCAGCGAATACCTCGGATCTATGGTATACCAGGCAGCCGCGGTCAGGACGTGACTTGCCTGTGCACCAGCAATCGCCCCGAGGTACCTAGTCCCAATATAATAACGTAGGTCCGGCCAACGTACACGGGAAATCCCGATATTAAGTTGGTCTAGCCTCAGGTCGGCTGCATCGATATACGCATCTGCCAATAGGTCGGTGCTGTCGGTGATGTGCCAGGCCAGCTCCGTCGAGATGTAGTCCTTGCATGCCCCATACAAGGTGTTGGTCCGCCTCTGCCAGAGACCTATGGCAGGGTCAGACCACAATAGACGATATGGGCCAGCCCCATCTGCGTCGTGGTCTACAAGGACCAGTTCCGTGTCCCAATAGAGCAAATCCACGGTGTGGCTCCTTGCACCTGTACCTCGCCTTGTCTGGAACCTCTGGTTCAGGCCTAACATGAGCAGGTCCCGCTGTTGGGCTGTCCTGGACCCTTCATACAGCACGGCCATGACCTGGCCTGAGATCAGGTGTCGCAATTGGTTCAGGTCCAATAGCCTGCTCTGGATCCCAGGATAGACCCTGTGCCAGGTCGGCAGGCCCAGTATAAGTCCAGCCTGGCCGGTAGAGGCAAGGTCTGTCGACATGATGGGCCGTCCTTCCAGGTCCGTACCAAATCCCATCCCATCGTCGTAGCCTACAAGGGCCCCGGCGAACGGGACGAGATTGAGATTGGCAAGCCTCAGGGGCATATCGAGCCTGTGGTAGGTGCTGGCAAACATGAACTGGCCGCCTATGGGCGGGGGTGGGCCCTCATGATCAGGCCTGTATGCGAACCTTCCTATGTAGGTATCGGTCTGGTAGACAAGCCGGTCGTTGAACAAAGACTGGCCGGTCCAGTGGAACTGCCCGCTTGGGAGCTCCGTGACCGTATCGGCAAAGTCGTTTACCCTGCCCTTTACCAACACACTAACGCCCCGATTTGCCTCTATCCGTTTGAGGTGCAGGAGGGTCTCCTGCTCCTTTTCGCAGTAGAATTCGTGCCTGTGATACTGTTCCAAGAAGTTGCGGTCAGATAGGTAGCTTACCTCGCCTGTCAGTTGCCACCTGCCCGGCAGGAACTGTCGGTGCTGGGCAGTGAACCTGCCTCTGGTGGGAAAGGGGGGCTCGATATCCCTTCTTTCGGGTGTCTTGCCCAAGGTGTCTGTACCAGTGTCGTAGATCACATAGCCTAGGACCCTACCGAACTGCCTCTGCTGATCGTAGTCTATGTCAGCACCGATGCCTGGCCCCCTATTGCCATAATAGTCTGCAAGCAGTACTGCATCCACCCATTCGGGTGCATCCAACCCAAGCACACTTGGTAGTTGCCAGCGTGTCTCTACGGATGCCCCCCAGATCTGATCGTATCCCAACCTGACGCTCCGGATAGGCAGGTCTGTCCTGGCCAGGTCGGACCTGACCTTTGCCAGGCGGATCAACCTCTTGTCGTAGTACCTAAGCTCAACGTCCTCCATCTGGATGACAAGGCCACCACCACGGCCTGGTAGCACAGGCCCCGAGGACCTTACATCCTCTACAGTAACACGATCTGCAGAGAGCGACCATTGTGGTGTGTAGAACTCGCTAGTGGTAAAGACCACATCCTCTGCCCTGAATCGGTCCAGGGCCTCTTGCCTCAGCCTTGCTGCCCGTAGATAGATCGGAACATCCCGTTGGGGGTCATAGTCCTGCAACGTCGCATCTACAGCAAGTGCCTTCTTGGCATCAAGGTCATAGTAGAGCTGCTGGCAGGTTATGGAGCGATGCTGCTCTATGAGTCTGACATCCCCTTCCATGTAGATAGATCTGACCTGCTGGCTGTCCAGCCCCATGGCCGCATTAAGGACGGGCTGCTTGCCAGTTGGCATTTGAGCGAGTTCTATCAGTGCTGCGTCTGCCTGTAACTCCACATGCCTGGAGGGCATGCCGTCCTTGTCGAGGATCGTCCACCACAAGGCGGTCCTGCCTATGATGGATAGTAACCCAGAGCCGTCCGGCAGGGGGGTGTATTGAATATTTGTACCGGATAGGTCAAGTGGCGAGATGGTCAGGGGGTAGCTGAAGGTCAGGCCCTTCGGTCCGCCCGGCATCTGTGCCAGGGCGGTTGCCAAGCCCATCGCCCACGTTACTACCATGCCTGATGTGATAGATAAGTACCTGGTCCTATCCATGGCTAGGGTACTAGTGCAGATCCATAGGGATTATAGCCGGCGCCCTGATCGACGCCACATCAAAAGCCTTGTCGCAGGCATGGCAAAGGCCTATCATCTGTGCCATGTCATCCATCCGGCTGAGCTATGCAAGGGCCTTGATTTGGTGGATAGGCCTAATTTCCATAATCTTGCTCATATGCCTGTGCATCATAGGAGGATTCATGGGCCCCGAGCGGACCAAGGCCATGGTCAACTCGTTGCCTGTCGGGTTCTATTGGGTGGTATTAATCCTCGTATTGCTTGCAGCGATCGTGACCATCCCTTCATTGAGGAGGTCCGGCGGTTTAGGGCTGCTTCATCTAGGGCCTGCACTCGTGATCATCGGAGGGATCTGGGGATCCAGTGCAGGTCACCTGATCCGGCAATATGTAACCGGTTCGCAGAAGGTCCCATCAGGCCAGATGGTCTTATTAGAGGGCGCACAGCAGGACCAGATCGGTCTTGCAGATGGCAGGGCCTTTAGGCTGCCGTTCGCTGTGAGGCTGGCAAGGTTCGAGATACAGTACTACAGCCCCGGCTTTATCACCATACGTACTGGCGGGGCCGAGATGATCCGCCTGCCTGCGGTACCTGGCAGGTCATGTAGTATAGGGCCAGGGGCGGTAAGATTGGAGGTGCTGCAGGTATTCGAGAACCTGAAGGTGGACATAGGTTCAGAAGGCAAGCATATATACGATGACCCAAATGGCCCTTCGAACCCTGCAGTGGCAGTGAGGCTGATCGAAGAGGATGGCAGCGCGAGGCAGATCTATCTATTTGCTCGGTATAACCAATGGCATGGAACATCTGGGGGACTCGAGATGGCCTATTCGAGGCCCATAAAGGACTTTATCAGTCATATAGAGGTGCTGCAGTCAGGTAGGGTGGTAACGAGCAAGGCCGTTGAGGTCAATAGGCCCCTGCATCATGCCGGCTATTACCTCCTCCAGGCGTCATATGGTATCGATCCACAGACCGGCCGCAGCTACTCAGTACTATCCGTTGTGAGCGATAGTGGCCTTTGGCTGGTCTTTGCCGGCTATGGATTGATCATCTTTGGTATGGTTTGGCAGTTATGGATAAATCGCATCGTGATATCTCATATGCGTAACAAGAGGCCGGTCTGACCGATGTCTATTAAGACCTCATTCCAAGGGCTGCTGATATACCTTGCCATGGCCTTGTACCTCGCCGCGTTGGTCATGTCGATCCTGCGCAGGCAGAGGGCCTGCCAGCGGTTATTCTTGGCAGGGTGTATATCTACGATGCTTGCCATCATCTATAGGTGGGCCCACACAGGCCATCCTCCCATGCAAAACCTGTTTGAGGTCTTCCTTTGGCTTGGGCTGTTGGCATATCCAGCTAGTCTTGCCAGCGACCGTATCCTCGGCCTTTCTAGTGTCAGGGCCGATATCTGTATAGGGATCCTTGCCTTGATCCCTGCAGGCCTTGTGTTCAGTGACCAACCACAGGCCTTGCCTGCAGCCCTGCAGAGCCCGTTATTCATACCGCATGTGGCCATGTACATGATCTCGTACATGTTCATGGCAAAGGCTGGCTACTGGGCGATCATCCAGTTGACCAGTAGGCCCGGGCAGGTTCAAACTACGGCAGATAGGGCAACATATATGACCATCTGCGCAGGCCTGCCATTCATGACCGCGGGCCTGCTGCTAGGCAGTATATGGGGGCATTATGCCTGGGGTGATTGGTGGGGGTGGGATCCAAAGGAGATGTGGTCTTTGGCTTGCTGGTCGGTCTTCCTGCTGTACCTGCACGTGCGATCGGGCACTGGGGTCAGGTATCCAAGGCTTAACCCCATCTTGGCATTGACTGGCCTTGCCTTCATCGTCATCACCTTGCTTTGGGTGAATCTTTCCAGGCTGTTTGCTGGTCTGCACAGCTATGCAGTTTGACGCTAGCAGGTTGACCAGCCAGATGGGGTGTAGATAATGTGGTCATGGATGTGTTTGCAACGAAGGACTATTCGACCTGTGATGAAGGAGAAACGGCATGTGTACAGGCAACATGGTAAGACTAGCCATACTGACATCCAGCCTCTTGTGCCTCCAGACGGCGCTAGTGGCTCAGTCCGGGATTGCAGAACCTGCGAACCTAGCACTCGTCGCGAGCCCTTCGAGTTCTTATGTATCTGGTGATACCAGCTTGGAGGCATTGAACGATGGGTATGACCCCAGGAGCTCGAGGGATAGCCGCCGCGGCTCCTATGGCAACTGGCCTAGGACAGGTACGCAGTGGGTCCAATACGAGTGGTCAAGGCCCATCTGCACGGACAAGATCGATGTCTACTGGTGGGATGACAGGGCAGGTGTGAGGCTTCCGAAGGCCTGCAGGCTCCTCTATTGGGATGGCAAGGCATTTGTGCCTGTCAAGAACGCGGTGGGCCTTGGTGTCGAAGGCAACAAGTACAATACCACGACATTCGATCAGGTCCGCACCACTAAGCTGAGGTTGGAGATAGATTCTGATGGCCAATATTCCACAGGCATACTGGAGTGGAAGGTCTACGACGCAGGGGGATCACCTGCATTCGCTCCTATCGTGGATGCTGGCCTGGATAGGGTGGTCGTAATAGGGGCAAAGACACACCTGGCTGGGACGTACAAGGTCCTCAAGACAGGCCCGAAAGGCCCGCAGTTGAAGGTGAATTGGAGCAAGCGGTCAGGTCCAGGGTCTGTGGTATTTGAAGACCCTACCGTGAAGACTACAACAGCCAGGTTCTCAAGGCCAGGCCTGTACGTCTTAGAGTTGGCCGTGAGCTTGGGGGACTTGGTCGGTAAGGATACGCTCATGGTAAAGGCAATAGAGGGACCAGATCTTCGACCATTGGAGCCGGTGGACCCGCAGCCCTACAAGCTTGATTCGCCACTGTGGTCAGACAGGATAAAGGCCTTGATCGTGAACTGGATACCGCATTGCATTGCAAAGATATCGGACCCGAACCTGCCAGAAGGTGGGATAAACAATTTCGTTGAGGCCGCAAACAAGCTGGCAGGCAGACCCTCTGGCAGACACAGGGGCTATGTGTTCTCGAATGCGTGGGTCTACAATACGATAGAGGCGATCTGCCTGGCCTGTATGGTGGACCCGCAGGGCGATCAGCAGATCCAGGCCAGCCAGCAGGCGATGCGGCAGACGCTAGAGGACTGGATACCCAAGATCCTGGCTGCACAGGAGCCGGATGGCTATATCCAGACCGCATTTACATTGAGCACACGTCAGCGATGGTCACCTCGATTCAGGGCGGATCATGAGGGATATGTGGCAGGTTACTTCCTGGAGGCGGCCATTGCCCACTATATCGCGACAGATGGCAAGGACCTTCGACTTTACGAGGCGGCTAAGCGCCTTGCAGATTGCTGGTATGAGAACATAGGACCTGCGCCCAAGAGGGAGTGGTTTGACGGCCACCAGGAGATGGAGCAGGCACTAGTTAGGTTTGGCAGATTTGTCGATCGGGTGGAAGGCCAGGGCAAGGGACGCAGGTATATCGAGTTGGCCAAATTCCTACTAGATTGCCGGGGAGGTGGTAATGAATACGATCAGAGCCATCTGCCTGTCATTCAGCAATACGAGGCTGTAGGCCATGCTGTCAGGGCAGCATATACCTATTCGGCCATGGCCGACGTGGCGCTGGAGACCGGTGACCTGGATTACCTTAGTGCAACGATGTCCATCTGGGACAACCTCGTCAACCGCAAGTACTACGTCACAGGTGGGATAGGCAGTGGCGAGACCTCGGAAGGCTTCGGGCCGAACTACTCCTTGCGAAATAATGCCTATTGCGAGTCTTGTTCCAGTTGCGGCGAGATCTTCTTCCAGTACAAGCTCAATAGGCTCTGGCGGGATGCCAAATATGCGGACCTTTACGAGAACACGTTGTACAATGCCTTGTTAGGTTCGATCGACCTCGAAGGCAAGAACTTCTATTACCAGAACCCGCTTGAAGAGCGCAGGGCTCGTTATCCATGGCATCAATGCCCGTGCTGCGTCGGCAACATACCGAGGGTGCTGCTCATGCTGCCGACCTGGATGTATCAGAAGACTAGCGATGCCATTTACGTCAATCTCTTCATAGGCAGCACGACGACGATAAAGGCCATAGCAGGTACGGACGTCCAGATCACGCAAAAGACAGACTACCCATGGAGTGGCGATGTCTCTATAACGCTCAATCCAGCACAGGAGAGGCGATTCAAGGTCATGGTCAGGTCACCCAAGAGGGATGTCAGTGCACTTTACGAAGGAAGGCCCGCATCAGATGGGATAAGTCGCATCTACGTGAACGGTAAGAGGGTCTATCCTAGTCTGAAGGATGGATACATTGTTCTGGATCGGCAGTGGAAGGCAGGTGATAGGATAGACCTGACCATGCCCATGAAGGTCCAGAGGGTGAAGGCGGACCAAAGGATCGCGGCAGATGTAGGCCGAGTTTCGCTCAGATATGGGCCCCTTATCTACTGCGTCGAGAGGATCGATCAGGATATAGATCAAGTTCTACCTCCAGATCAGACCCTTACTAGCCAATGGAGGCCTGACTTGCTCGGTGGGGTTGTGGTCATAAACGGCAGGTGGGGCAATGGTCAGCCACTGATGGCCATTCCTTACTACGCCAGGCTCAATAGGGGTACAGGCCCAGAGGAGGACCGAAGGCCTGTGGCGATCGTCTGGATCAAGGATAAGTAGACCCTGTTTCCCAACAAAAAGGCCCAGGTCAGCTTGCTGCCGACCTGGGCCTTCGCATGTAAGGGCCGTCAACTATCGTAGTACAGGTGGAATTCGTAGGGATGCGGCCGCAGTGACATGGGCTCTATCTCGCGGTGGCGCTTCCACCGGATCCATTCTGCAATCAGATCCTCTGTGAATACCCCACCAGCCAGCAGGAATCTGTGATCCTTTTCGAGGGCATCTATGGCCTCCGACAATGAGCCAGGTGTCTTGGGATAGGCTGCCAGTTCCTCCTGTGTCATCTCGTATATGTCCCTATCCAAGGGCTTGCCAGGATCTATGCGGTTTTGGATCCCGTCTATTGCAGCCATGAGCATGGCAGACCATGCCAGATACCCATTCGCGCTAGGATCTGGGCATCGGAATTCTATCCTCTTTGCCTTAGGCGATGCTGAATACATGGGTATCCTGACCGCAGCAGAGCGGTTTCTTGCGCTCATGACCAGGTTTACCGGTGCCTCGAAGCCAGGCACCAATCTTCTGTAGGAATTTGTGGTTGGGGCGGCGAATGCAAGGATGGCGGGGGCATGCTTGAGTATACCCCCTACACAGTAAAGACCGATATCACTTAGTCCTGCATAGCCCTTGCCTGCGAATAGCGGCTTGCCATCCTTCCAGAGTGAAAAGTGCGTGTGCATGCCACTGCCGTTGTCCTCGAATATGGGCTTTGGCATGAAGGTCACAGTCTTGCCGTGCCTCTTGGCCACGTTCTTGACTATGTACTTGTACCACATGAACTGGTCGCCCATCTTGGTAAGCTCCTGGAATCGCATGTCGATCTCGGATTGACCTGCTGTGGCGACCTCATGGTGGTGGGCCTCCACCTTGATGCCTATCTTCTGCATTTCTTCTACCATCTCGCCCCTAAGGTCGTAGTAAGTATCCGTTGGACTGACAGGGAAATAGCCGCCCTTGAAGCTTGGCTTGTAGCCGAGATTGGGTTCCTCGAACCTGGCGGTGTTCCATGCCCCTTCTACCGAGTCTATCTCGTACATTCCACGGTGCTGGTTCTGTTCGTATCTAACCTCGTCGAATATGAAGAATTCGGGCTCAGGCCCTATGAAGCAGGTATCTGCTATGCCGGTCTTTATCAGATACTCTGCGGCCTTCTTTGCAACGTATCTTGGATCCCTCGAGTACCATTGACCTGTGACTGGGTCCACTATATCGGCGATCACACTTACCGTTGGCTTGGCGAAGAACGGGTCCATCACGACCGTCGATGCATCTGGGATGGCAAGCATGTCTGATACATGGATCCCCTGCCAGCCTCGGATCGACGAGCCGTCGAAGCCTACGCCTTCCTTGAATGTATCCTCATCCCATAGATCGATGGGAAAGGTACAGTGCTGCCAGGTACCTAGTAGGTCGGTGAACTTGAGGTCAACCATCGTTGCATTGTTCGCCTTGGCGAACTCGAAGAACTCTTTTGGTGTCATTTTGGCTCCTTTCTAGAGAATACACTTAACCTATCGCTGCATGGCCCCTTTCGCCTGTCCTTATGCGTATGCACTCCCTTAGGTCCAGGACCAGTATCTTTCCATCGCCGATCTTGCCTGTCCTTGCACCTTCGATGATCGCATTTATGGTCCGCTCGACAAAATCGTCGTTGACCGCTATCTCTAGCCTTACCTTCTTCAGCAGGTTTACCTCGAACTTGATACCCCTGTAGCTTTCTTGAAAGCCCATCTGCTGGCCGCAGCCTAGGGCGTTGGTCACGGACATCTTGTGGACCTCTGCCTTGTAGAGGGCATCCTTTACGTCTTTCAGTTTGTGAGGTTGGATGTATGCGATGATAAGTTTCATGCGTAGCTCCTTGCTTTCTTAGGTGGTGCTGAATATCTGGAAGCCGCCGTAGGCCTCCATGCCATGCTCGCCTATGTCTAGCCCTCTAAGTTCCTCCTCCCTGCTGACGCGAAGTCCTATCGAGAGGTCAATCAGTTTGAATACGACGGCCATGGCCACTGTGACCGAAAAGACCGTTGCGGCAGAACCTACCATCTGGACCCCCAATTGGAGTGGGTTTCCGCCATAGATCAGGCCGTCATTCGCCAGGCCGAGGTTTGACCTGCCGAATATCCCTACAGAGATGGTGCCCCATATTCCACAGAGGCCGTGTACAGGTACAGCGCCTACTGGATCGTCTATGTGGAGTTTGTCCAATAGTCCCACGCCAAATACCACTACCACACCTGCGACGGCACCAATGACGATCGCCGCCCATGGCTCGATGCATGCACAGGGTGCGGTCACCGCTACCAGTCCTGCCAAAGCTCCATTCATCGCCATAGAAAGGTCCGGCTTGCCAAACCTGGCCCACACGGCCAGCATGGCAGAGATGCTGCCAACTGCGGCAGCGAGGTTCGTGTTCACTGCAACCCTTCCTATTGCTGAGCCATCCCCGACGGTGAGGGCAGAACCTGCATTGAACCCGAACCAGCCGAACCAGAGTATCAATACTCCCAGCGAGGCAAGCGGTATGTTGTGACCGGCTATGGCATTGGGTCTTCCATCGAGCCCGTATTTCCCTTCCCTGGGACCAAGCATCATCGTGCCTATGAGCGCGGCTATGCCACCTGTTGTGTGGACGACCGTTGAGCCAGCGAAGTCAAAAAAGCCCATCCTGGCTAGCCAGCCACCTCCCCAGATCCAATGTCCGATGACCGGATATATGACCGCCGAGATCAGGAATGAGTAGGCCAGATACGCTGCAAATCTCATCCTCTCTGCCACTGCTCCTGCCACGATCGTTGCTGCTGCCCCGCAGAACATGGCCTGGAATAGCCAGAATGCATAGAATGGTATTCCATTGAGGACCTTGTCGCCAAGGCCCATGAGCAGCCAGCCCTTTGTCCCGATCAGGCCGTTGCCAGGCCCGAACATCAGGGCGTAACCAACCAAGAAGAAGGCCAGGCTGGCCATGCAGAAGTCCAGGAAGTTCTTGGTCAGTATGTTGCAGGCATTCTTTGCCCTGACAAAGCCTGCCTCGACCATGCCGAACCCGGCCTGCATGAAGAAAACAAGGAACGCGCCCAGTAATACCCAGGCCGTGTCCAGACCTTGCTTGATCCCATCCGGATCTGCCTGGGAGGCGCAGACGCAATCTACCAAGAACATTGTCAAGGCGATGATCGGCAAAAGTCTTATATTCTTGTCCATATTCTCAACCCCTTTCAGAGCGTATACTGTGCTGAAAGTCCTGCAATCAGTAGGTCACCATCTGGGCCGTAGGCCTGTGTCGAGCGGAGCTGGCTGCTCAGGATCGTCACGTAACTGAGGCTGGGGCAGATCGTCCATCTTCCTGCAGAGATCGGATAAGAAAGCCTTACAGTCAGGTCATTGAAGAGTCCGCCTCTCAGGCCCCAATAGCAGTGGTTATATGGACTGCTACCCCAGCCTAGATTGGCTGAAAGGCTTGTACCTATTGGAAGTGAATGCTCAAGTCCCAGACACAGATAGCAACCGTCAGCCTCATCCAGGTCTACAAACGCACTTAACGAAGGATTCAGCGGTGCCTTCCAAGTGACAGTGCAATAGAACTCGGTTGTATCTAAAACCCTGGATCCATCTGCTGATCTGCCGTGAAAGTCATAGATGGTCACGCCCAATTCATAGTTGATTGCGAGTAAATGTGGTACCTGACCGGACCAACCCACGTAGTAATCGATCTCCGTCATATCTCCGCATCTATCATTGATGTTGGTCAGGTCTTGATTGGCCCGGCTGCCAATGGGCCAGCAGTATATTCGATGCTTGACTGAAGTACTGGGCCATCGGTCAGGTCTTGGCCACGGAACAGGTATCGGCTGAAAAGGCCTGCGGATAGCTGCCAGGTGGTCAGGTCGCTTGCCCAGCACGATGCAGGGATATGGATCCCTATCAGCATCGCCAATATAGCCTTGTCGATCACACATATCCTTTCAGTAAAGACCGCACGTTATAGAGCAAGCTTTGTGCCAGATCACTGCAGGGCGACTTAACGGGTTGTCTGGAAAGGACTTAGAAGTGCAAGAGGCACCTTGGTGCTAGTCTTGAGATACCTACAAAAACGTAGAAACCTGGGGATGAGCCTACAAAGTTGTAGTTTCTAACTGCGGAAGGAGACTGCCTTTGGGTCTATACCGTACTTGCGGAGTTTGTACCCCAGCATCCGTTCTGTAATCCCTAACTCCCTAGCTGCCTGCCTTTGCCTGCCCTTGCTCTTCTTTAGGGCATCTATGATCAACTCGCGCTCGGTATTCTCCACTATCTGTTTCAGGCCAGATCTGGCTACAGGTTGAGTCTTCTTGATCATCTGCAGGGACGGCGGTAGGTGTTCAGAACGCAGGACGTTTCCGTCGCACAGCAGTACTGCCCTATGGATGCAGTTTTCCAGCTCCCTCACGTTGCCAGGCCAATGGTAGCTGGTGAGCATCTCTATAGCAGGTGTAGATATGCGGGATATGGACTTACCATATTCCTTTGCAAACCTCTCCAGGAAGTAATCCGCCAGGAGCATGATATCATCCTTTCGCTCTCTCAGTGGTGGCAGGTATATGGGAAAGACGTTTATCCTGTAATAGAGGTCCTCCCTGAACAGGCCATCTTCTATCTGTCTTTCCAGGTCCTTGTTTGTGGCCACGATGATCCTTACGTCGACCCTTATGCTTTCTGTACCTCCTACGCGTTCAAACTCCTTGAATTGTATGACCCTTAGCAGCTTTGCCTGGAGATGCATAGGAAAATCCCCTATCTCATCCAGGAAGATGGTGCCGCCATTGGCCATCTCGAACCTACCGACCTTCCGTTGCAAGGCACCTGTGAAGGCCCCCTTCTCGTGGCCGAATAGCTCGCTCTCTAGCAACCCCTCCGGAAGTGCCGTGCAGTTTACCTTCACGAATGGCATGGAGGCCCTGGGGCTTGCATAATGTATGGCATGGGCGACCAGATCCTTGCCTGTGCCACTCTCGCCCCGTATCAGGACCGTGGCGTTGCTATCAGCGACCTGCTCGACCAGCCTGTAGACCTGCTGCATGGCGTTGCTGCTGCCTACAATATTGTAGAGATTGAAACGGGCCTTGAGTTCCTGTCGGAGCCTGAGATTCTCGTCCCTCAGGCGTCTGCGATCGGACTCGACCAGTCGATTTAGTCTCACGGCCTGACCGATCAGGGTGGCGATGATGTTTAAGAGCCAGACATCTGCCGAAAAGTCTGTTCGACCTGTTGCCTCCTTGTCAGCGCTAAGGGCACCTATGGTCTTGCCTTCGACCTTGATCGGTACACTCAGGAAGGCTATTGCCTTATGTTGTAACCCATTGCGGGAGCCAGTCTTATGTAGGAATCGCGGATCCTTCCATATATCCGGGACCACTATAGATCGCCCGGTCTTGACCACAGAGCCTGTGATACCTTCTCCTAGTCTATAGATGCCCTTGGCCATGGATTCTGTGCTTAAACCGTGGGCGATCCTGATCCTTATGGTGGCATTGTCTTCGTCCAGCAAGGTCACAGTGCCACGGTAAAGTCCAAAATGTGTCTGTAGCCGCCTAAGTATCGATCTGATAGTATGTTCCAGATCCAGGGACTCTGCGAATGCCCTTGTCACATCTGCCAGTATCTCTAGCTCTTTGCCTAAACCTGTGGTCATAGCCATCTATGATTATAATCCATTGACAGTAATCACCAAGCAGTTGATTATTACAGATCCCTAGGTATAATCATCATACCGATTCATAGCTACTCGTCGGAGTATCATGGATAATCAAGGACTCTATGATCATCAATATGACCACGACGGCTGCGGTGTAGGTGCTGTCATAAAGGTTGGGGGCCAGCCAAGCCATGCCATCATTGAGCAGGGCATGCAGATACTCGTCAACCTGCGCCATAGGGGCGCTGCAAGTGCTGATGACGTTACAGGTGACGGTGCAGGGATCCTTTTCCAGGTCCCACACGAGTTCTTTACCGTAGTCTTGCAGGGGGTTGGGTTGCCCCTGCCTGCGCCAGGTTGCTACGGCGTGGGTATGGTGTTTGAACCAAAGGGCGACCAGGGTCTTGCACAAGGTTGCAGGTTATTGCTTGAACAGGCTATAAAGCACTATGGCATGAAGGTACTGGCCTGGCGTCGAGTGCCTACGGATCCTAGCTGCCTAGGCCCCATCGCACTTGCTGCCGAGCCTGCAGTCAGCCAGGTATTTGTTGACGGCTGCGGACTTGCAGATTGGTCCTTGCAGAGGAAACTCTTCCTGGCGCGCAAGAGGGCCGAAAGGTTGATCAGGGAGGAATATGGCCAGAAGGCCAAGGACTTCTACGTTCTGAGCTTATCGAATCGCACGATTTGTTACAAGGGAATGTTTATGGATAGGCAGTTGTTCGACTACTATCCTGACCTTGTAGACGATCGGATTACCTCGGCCTTTGCCATCGTGCACCAGCGTTATAGTACCAACACCTTGCCCAATTGGCGACTGGCCCAGCCTTTTAGATGCATCGCGCATAATGGGGAGATCAACACACTAAGTGGTAACCGTAACTCCATGAGGGCCCGCGAGGCAAAGATGGCCTGCAAGGATCTCACGGAGGACCGGGCAGATCTATTGCCCGTAATCGACCCAGAGACCAGCGATTCAGGGGCATTTGACAACGTCCTGGAGCTCTTGGTGATGGCAGGTAGAAGCATGCCTCACGCCCTGATGATGATGGTACCAGAGGCGTTCGGTCCAAAATATCATATCAGCGCTGACAAGAGGGCCTTTTATGAATATCACGCGGCCATCATGGAACCATGGGATGGGCCTGCTGCAATCCTTTTTACTGACGGCCAACTTGTCGGTGGTACACTCGACCGAAATGGCCTCAGGCCATGTCGGTATACAGTCACTGTAGATGGTCTTGTGGTCATGGCGAGTGAGGCAGGTGTAATAGATATACCTCCAGACAGGACACTTGAAACAGGTAGGCTCAGACCTGGCCACCTGTTCCTTGTAGATACACTGGAAGGCCGCATCATCTCCGACAACGAGATCAAGAGTAGGGTCTCCAGGCAGAGACCTTACAGGCGATGGCTTCAGGAGAATAGGATCGAATTGCGTGGCCTTTTTGATACCCCTACACTCCCCGCCAGTGATCACGAACAGATCATGCAGCGGATGAGGGCCTTTGGCTATACGCGAGAGGAGCTGAGGATGATACTCAAGCCCATGGCCATACATGGACAGGAACCAGTAGGGTCCATGGGCAATGACATCCCCCTGGCGGTGCTTTCAGATAGGCCAAGGCTCCTGTTCGACTACTTCAAGCAGCTCTTTGCCCAGGTGACCAATCCGGCGATCGATCCACTGCGTGAGGGGCTGGTAATGAGCCTCATGCTTTTCACTGGTAAAAAGGGCAATCTTCTAGACGAGACCCCCCAGCATTGCCGCCAATTGAAGCTCCCGCATCCGATACTGACCAACGACGACATCGAATGCCTGCGTTCGGTCCGCAGGGAGGATTTCCGCGTGGTCAGGCTCGATGCCTTGTTCGATGCAGATGCGCCTGAGCCAGGTGCCTCGCTGGAGAATGCCTTGGAAGGGCTGATAGAGGCTGCAGCAGAGGCCGTCCGCAAAGGGGCATCCATGCTGATACTTTCTGACCGCAAGGTGGATGCTGGTAGGGCGGCAATACCTTCGCTGTTGGCTACATCTGCTGTGCACCATGGACTGGTCAATCGAGGGCTTAGGACAGAGACAGGTATCATCGTGGAAAGCGGTGAACCTCGGGAGGTGATGCACTTTTGCCTGTTGTGTGGTTTTGGTGCCAATGCGGTCAACCCATATCTGGCACTGGAGGCCCTCTATGACCTTCACCGTAGCGGCGAGTTGGCCTATGAGCCTACGCAATTGGCCGACAACTACATCGCCGCTATCAAGAAGGGCATATTGAAGGTCATGAGCAAGATGGGGATTTCTACCATCCGTAGCTACCTTTATGCACAACTATTTGAGGCCATTGGGCTCAGCAAGGAATTGGTGGATCGATACTTTACGGGTACCACCAGTCGCATAGGCGGTGTGGGGATCGATCAGATAGCCATAGAGACCATCAAGAGACACCGTATGGCCTTTAGCCAGGGCGTCGTAGATCTAGATATTGGCGGTCAATATGCATATAGGAGAGACGGCGAGAGGCACCTGTGGAACCCCCAGACCATCTCCAAGCTCCAGCATGCGGTCCGCCAGAATGACCCTGAGGCCTATGCCCAGTTCGCCCAGGCGATCAATGAGCAGTCCAGGCAGCTCTATACCTTGAGGGGCCTACTCGAATTCACACCATCGCAGCCCATCCCAATAGACCAGGTCGAGCCTGCCAGCCAGATCGTCAAGCGTTTTTGCACTGGTGCCATGAGTCATGGCTCCATAAGCAAGGAGGCGCACGAGACCCTTGCGATCGCCATGAACAGCATAGGGGCGATGAGCAATACCGGCGAGGGTGGGGAGGATCCGGCCCGATACCTGCCCAGTCCTGATGCACTGGATCGCAATTGCGCGATAAAACAGGTCGCCAGTGGAAGGTTTGGTGTGACCATAAACTACCTCGCGCATGCAAAGGAACTCCAGATCAAGATCGCTCAGGGCGCCAAGCCGGGCGAGGGCGGACAGTTACCTGGACATAAGGTCACCGAAGAGATCGCCAGACTGCGGTATTCGATGCCAGGTGTGACTCTGATCTCGCCTCCACCGCACCATGATATCTATTCCATTGAAGACCTAGCCCAACTGATATATGACCTCAAGTGTGCCAATCCTGATGCCAAGGTCTCCGTGAAGCTTGTCGCAGAGATCGGAGTTGGCACCATAGCTGCAGGCGTGGCGAAGGCAGGGGCGGATGAGGTACTGATCAGCGGTCATGATGGAGGTACTGGGGCAAGTCCATGGTCTTCTATCATGCATGCGGGCATACCGTGGGAACTCGGTTTGGCAGAGGCACAGCAGGTATTGGTGGCAAACAATCTGCGCGGTCGTATAAGGGTCCAGGTAGATGGGCAGTTGAGGACTGGCAGGGATGTGGTCATTGCTGCCCTATTGGGTGCTGAGCGGTTTGGGTTCGGCACTGTAGCACTGGTGACACTGGGCTGTACCCTACTACGGAAGTGTCACGAGGGGATGTGCGTGTTTGGGATAGCCACACAGGATCCGCAGTTGCGCAAGAGATTTACCGGCAGGCCCGAATACCTGCAGAGGTATCTATTCTTCGTGGCCGAGGAGGTCAGGCAGTGGATGGCCAGGTTGGGATTTAGGACAATGGATGAAATGATCGGCCGCGTTGACAGGCTTTGCGTCAGAAAGGCCGTAGAACACTGGAAGGCCAAGGGATTGGACCTTTCAGCGATCCTCAAGGTGGCAGCCTTTGGCGATGGCAGGCCCATCCGCCAGGTCGCCAAGCAGCCTGATAGGTTGGCAGGCCACATCGATTGGGCTATCTATGAGAAGGTTGGTCCTGCCTTGGGAGGGGGCGGGCCTGTAACACTGAGGATGCCCATACGCAACGTGCACAGGGCGGTGGGTACGATCCTGAGCAATAGGATTTGTTTGAGGCATGGACCAGGTGGGCTACCAGATGGAAGTATAGAACTTGTGTTTGAGGGTACCGCTGGCCAGAGTTTTGGGGCGTTCCTTGCGCCCGGGGTCACATTGCGTCTCGTAGGGCAGGCCAACGACTACCTTGGAAAGGGCCTGTCCGGCGGTAGGATCGTGGTGCAGACCCCTCCTGGTGCCTTGTACCCAGCGCATGAGAATATCATCGTGGGAAACACCGTGCTTTACGGCGCCACTGCTGGCCAGGTCTTCATAAACGGTGTGGCGGGGGAGCGTTTTGCTGTCCGCAACAGCGGCGCGATAGCGGTCGTGGAAGGGATAGGTGACCACGGTTGCGAGTACATGACAGGTGGGATCGTTGTGGTCCTCGGCAAGACAGGTTGCAACTTTGCGGCAGGCATGAGCGGAGGGGTGGCATTTGTACTCGACCAATGGCAGCTCTTTGACACCCTTTGCAACCTGGATATGGTTGAGCTCGAGACCGTGTGGCAGCAGGAGGACAAGAGGCTGCTCGAAAACCTCATACGCCAGCACCTTCGTTGGACAGGTTCTGCAATGGCAAAGGCGATCTTGGATGCCTGGCCCAATATGGTAGGCAAGTTCGTAAAGGTCATGCCTATAGACTACCGAAGGGCCTTGGAGCGGATGATGGACCAGGAGCAGCGGGATGCAGATACAACCCCTGCAACCGAGGAGGTATTCCATGGGTGAGCTGGGCGGCTTCCTCAAGTACCGCCGCAAGGAGCCGGATCACAGACCTGTTGCAGAGAGGGTAAAGGACTTCAATGAGATAGAGCTGACCTTGGATCAGCAGCAATTGGTCCAGCAGGCTGCCAGGTGCATGAACTGCGGCATTCCGTTCTGTCACGGGGCTGGATGTCCTGTTGGCAATCTCATACCCGACTTCAACGACCTTGTCCATCAGGGACGTTGGCAGCAAGCCTGTGACCTATTGCATTCGACCAACAACTTTCCGGAGATCACAGGTAGGATATGCCCTGCCCCATGCGAGGCGGCGTGCACGCTTGAGGTCAATGACGAGCCTGTCTTGATCAGGCATATAGAGTTGCAGATCGTCGAGCGTGGTTTTAGGGAGGGTTGGATAAGACCCCAGCCTGCCAAGAGGCGATCGGGTAGGCGTGTGGTAGTGATTGGTTCTGGCCCTGGAGGCCTGGCCGCTGCGCAGCAACTGGCCAGGGCAGGCCATTCGGTCTTGGTCATCGAACAAGATGCTAGACCTGGGGGGATGCTCAGGTACGGTATCCCCGATTTCAAGCTGCCCAAGTGGGTCATAGACCGCAGGCTCGATCAGCTGAGGCAGGAAGGGGTGGAGTTCCAGACCTCGGTCAAGGCAGGCGAGGACGTCTCGATCAGGTACCTGCGGCAGCGTTTCGATGCGATGTGCCTGGCAGTTGGGGCAAGGCAACCAAGGGACCTGGATGTACCAGGCAGGGGTTTGGAGGGGATCGTATTTGCCTTGGACTTCTTGTCTTGTCAGAACAGGCTCAACGCGGGCGAGCCTTTCGAGGGGCATCAGCCGGTCAATGCCAAGGACAAGACCGTTGTGGTCATAGGTGGCGGTGACACAGGAAGCGATTGTATAGGTACTGCCATAAGGCAAGGGGCAAAGAAGGTCTACCAACTCGAGATCCTTCCTGAGCCACCTCAGACCAGACCCGTTGATACGCCATGGCCGACCTGGCCGCGTGTCATCAGGACCAGCACCTCGCATCAGGAAGGGGCCCAGAGGTTCTGGTCTGTGGATACAAAGGCATTCGAGGGTAGGGATGGGAGGGTCGCAGAGGTGCATTGCTGCAAGGTCGAATGGGTCAGGTCTGGCCCATCCTGGCAGCCCAAGGATGTGCCTGGGACCGGTTTTTCCCTGAAGGCAGATCTGGTCATATTGGCCATGGGGTTTGTGCACGTAATGCACAAGGGCCTGGTAGAAGGCTTGGGCCTTGCGCTTGACCGGAGGGGTAATGTCTTGGTAGATTCCTACCAGAGCAGTGTGCCTTGGGTCTTTGCTGCAGGCGATGCCGTCAGTGGCGCATCTTTGGTGGTGAAGGCCATAGCTAGTGGCCGCGGTGCAGCAGAGGCCATAGACAACTGGCTGAGGTAGCAATGATGTTGGATTGGGCAGGCCTAGGCCTGCCCAGAGTGTATGCGCACAAAGATGGTAGGGTATGCCCAAGCGTAGGAACATACACAAGATCCTGATCATAGGCTCCGGGCCGATCGTGATAGGTCAGGCCTGCGAGTTCGACTATTCAGGTGCACAGGCATGCAAGGCCCTGAGGTCTGAGGGTTATCAGGTGGTCCTGGTCAACAGCAATCCAGCCACCATCATGACCGATCCAGATATGGCTGACAGGACCTACATAGAGCCCATCACCCCAGAGGTCGTCGAGCGTATCATACAGAAGGAAAGGCCTGATAGTCTCCTGCCTACATTGGGAGGCCAGACCGGATTGAATACCGCTGTCGCCCTGGCAGAGCGTGGCGTCCTGAAGCGATACAATGTCAGGCTTTTGGGTGCAAGTCTCGAGGCAATAAGGCGGGCAGAGGAGAGGGACCTATTCAAGAAGGTCATACTCGAGATAGGGCTGGAGGTCCCGCGCAGCGGTTATGCACATTCCGAGCAGGAGGCGGAGCGGATCGTCGAAGACATAGGCTTTCCAGCCATCATAAGGCCAAGTTATACCCTTGGTGGTACTGGCGCTAATGTGGCCTATAACATGGATGAATTCAGGGGCTATGTAAAATGGGGCCTCGATCTCAGTCCAAAGCATGAGATCTTGATCGAGGAGTCGGTGTTGGGTTGGAAGGAGTTCGAGCTGGAGGTGATGAGGGACAGGAAGGATAATGTGGTTATCGTCTGTCCCATAGAAAACCTGGATCCCATGGGGATCCACACAGGCGACAGCGTCACGGTCGCACCAGCCCAGACCTTGACCGATAAGGAATACCAGATCATGAGGGATGCGGCCATAAAGATCATCCGGGCGATCGGCGTGGAGACCGGGGGCTCGAATATCCAGTTTGCCATCCACCCGGATACAGGCAGGATGGTGGTCATAGAGATGAACCCAAGGGTCTCGCGATCCTCGGCCCTTGCATCAAAGGCCACAGGCTTTCCTATTGCCAAGATCGCATCGTTGTTGGCCGTTGGTTACAGCTTGGATGAGATTCCCAATGACATAACAAAGAAGACCCCTGCCTGTTTCGAGCCGACCATAGACTATGTAGTGGTCAAGTGGCCTCGCTTCACATTCGAAAAGTTCCCAAAGACGCCTGCAGAGCTGACGATACAGATGAAGTCTGTTGGAGAGGCTATGGCCATAGGCCGGACGTTCAAGGAGGCATTACAGAAGGCCATCAGGTCCATAGAGATAAACCGCTATTCGCTGAGCAATTGCTACGTCAAGGAGTCCCTCACCACGGCACAGCTGAAGGCACAGCTCAGAAGGACCAGATGGGACAGGTTGTGGCTGGTGGCTGAGGCCCTCAGGAGAAGGATCCCAGTAAGCGAGGTCTATGAACTGACCAAGATAGACCCGTGGTTCCTGAACCAGATAAAGGAATTGGTCGTTATGGAGGCACAGATCGCCTCCAAGGGGTCGCTCGATAGACTGGATGCCCAATTCATGCGATCGCTGAAGGCCAACGGCTTCAGCGATCGGTACATCGCACAGTTGACCGGCAGCTCGGAGTCGGCGGTGCGGGCGAGGCGCAAGGCCCTCGGGATCAAACCCGTATTCAAGAGGGTCGATACATGTGGTGCGGAGTTCGAGGCATATACGCCTTATCTCTACTCCACATACGAGCAGGAGTGCGAGGCAGGGCCTACCGATCGCAAGAAGGTGATCATCCTAGGTGGTGGACCTAACCGCATAGGCCAAGGCATCGAATTCGACTATTGCTGCGTGCATGCAGCCTTTGCCTTGAGAGAACTCGGGATAGAGTCGATCATGGTCAACTGCAATCCCGAGACGGTAAGTACGGATTATGACACGTCCGATAGGCTCTATTTTGAGCCGCTGACATTCGAGGATGTGATGAGCATCGTGGACGTGGAAAGACCTGACGGTGTCATAGTCCAGTTTGGGGGTCAGACCCCACTGAACCTTTCAAAGGACCTGCACCAGGCCGGCGTCCCGATCATCGGCACATCGCCTGAGAGCATAGAGATAGCTGAGGACCGCAGGAGGTTCAGCAGGCTTGTCAATAGGCTTGGCCTGCTTCAGCCTGCAAGCGGCACCGCCACGAGCATCGATCAGGCCGTACGGATCGCAAGACGCCTTGGCTTTCCAGTGCTCGTGCGACCTTCCTTCGTGCTCGGTGGAAGGGCGATGGAGGTGGTCTACGACGAGGATGGATTGGTCTGTTGCATACAGAGGGCCCTCGAGGCGTCTGGCGGGCATCCAGTGCTCATAGACCAGTTCCTTCAGGACGCCACAGAGTTCGACGTGGATGCCATAGCTGACGGGAGGCGCGTGGTGATAGGCGGGGTGATGGAGCATATCGAGGAGGCTGGTATACACTCGGGGGATAGCGCATGTTCCTTGCCGCCTGCCTCTGTGCCAAGGCAGGTTGTAGAGGAGCTTTGTCGTCAGACCAGGCTCTTGGCGTTGGCCCTAAATGTCAAGGGATTGATCAATATCCAATTTGCCATGAAAGGCCAGCAGATATATGTACTTGAGGTCAACCCTAGGGCATCCAGGACCGTACCGTTTGTCAGCAAGGCTACTGGCGTGCCGCTTGCCAAGCTTGCTACAAAGGTCATGGTTGGCCATAGCCTGGAAGAAATTGGTTTTACCAAGCAGGTCAGGCCCAGCTACTTTGCTGTCAAGGAGTCGGTCTTTCCATTTGTCAAGTTTCCTGGAACGGATACGATCCTTGGCCCTGAGATGCTCTCGACCGGGGAGGTGATGGGGCTTTCGGATGACTTCGGGATCGCTTATGCAAAAAGTCAGATCGCCGCTGGCAATAGCCTGCCAACCTCTGGGCGGGTCTTGTTCAGCGTCAAGGACGATGACAAGCCCAAGGCCGTTGAGATCGCATCGCGGATGCACCAGATGGGCTTCAAGATCCTAGCAACGAAGAAGACATGCATGGAATTCATAAGACACAACGTGCCAGCAGAGTTCGTACTGAAGATGACAGAAGGCAGGCCCAATATAGTGGATATGCTGATCAATGGTCAGATAGACCTGATAGTCAACACTACCGTGGGCAAGCAGGCCATAGCTGATTCATATCTTATCCGTAGGACCGCCCTTGAACGGCAGGTCCCTTATGTAACCACTATCAGGGGGGCAGCGGCCGTGGCAAGGGCCATAGAGGCCCTCAGGTCTAGGACATTGGATGTGAGGCCGATACAGGATTATTATGGAGGCTTTAGGAAGAAGGCATGAAGGCGATCTTGATGCTCGAGGATGGTACGGTCTTTGAAGGTAAGGCATTTGGCGCTAGGGGCTGTCAATGCGGGGAGGTGGTCTTCAACACCAGCATGACCGGCTACCAGGAGATACTGACAGATCCATCTTACTACGAGCAGATCATCACGATGACCTATCCACTTATCGGTAATACCGGCACGAACATCCCTGATTGGGAATCCAGGAAGGTCTTTGCACGTGGTTTTGTCGTAAAGGAATGCTGCAAGAACCCGTCCAATTGGCGCAGTATCGGTGACCTGGATGGATACCTAAAGGCCAATCAGGCCGTAGGCATAGCAGGTATCGACACGCGGAGTCTCGTTAGGCATATAAGGATCAAGGGTGCCATGCGGGGGATCATATCCTCTACTATCCTGGACACATCCACCCTGGCCAAACGGCTTGCTGATTATCCAGGCCTGGTAGGACGTGACATAGTGAAGGACGTGACGGTCAAGCGTGCCTACAGGTGGAGCGAAGGGCCTATAGACATATTCCATGACAATAGGCCCATCAAGACGGTCAGACGATACAAGGTTGTGGCTATAGACTATGGGATAAAGCGAAATATACTGCGACGGCTAGTGGCCTTTGGCTGTGATGTGACGGTCTTTCCTGCCTATGCAAAGGCCGAGCAGATCATCAAGGCCAGGCCCGATGGGGTCTTCCTCAGCAACGGGCCTGGAGACCCGGCTGCTGTTACATATGCTGTGGAGACCATACAGAGGTTGCTCGGGAAGGTACCTATCTTCGGGATCTGCCTTGGACATCAACTGTTGGCCTTGGCACTCGGGGCCAGGACGTTCAAACTCAAGTTCGGTCACCACGGCGCCAACCACCCTGTCAAGAACCTAAGGACAGGCAAGGTAGAGATCACGTGCCAGAATCATGGGTTCTGTGTGGACATAGAATCCATCAGGTCCAGTCAGGTGGAGCTTACACACATAAACCTCAATGATCAGACCTTGGAAGGGATCTCTTGTCCGAGATTGGGTGCCTTCTCTGTCCAATACCATCCTGAGGCATCTCCCGGCCCACACGACTCAGACTATCTATTCGGTGACTTCGTCGAGCTTATGCAAAGGGCATGATCAGTGGCCTAGCCTTTGCCAGATCCCCCTTGCCGTGGCCTTTAGTCTTGCAAGCCTGATCTTCAGCCATAACCCCCTGCCAAGTCTACGAAGGACCGGGTCCTCGACCTGTGCGGATCTGGCCTGCTCCAGACACCTGGCCAGGTCCTCATATTTGCCCTGAGTATGGTAGAGCCTGGCCAACTCCTGCAAGGCCTCCTTGTGATCTGGCCTGATGGCAGTGGCCTGCAGCAGCTCGGCATGTGCCAGTTGGGCCTGGCCCAACCTCAGATGGATCAATGCCATGTAGTAGTGGGCATCTGGGTTGGACCTTTCCAGCGACAGTGCCCGCTTTAGGCAACATGTGGCATGGTCCAGGTCCGTGTTGCCAAAGCCCATCCGCACGGGAGGTCTTCTCAGGCCTACTGGCCACGGTTGATCCTTGTGTGGCTGGTACGCCAGGGCAAGGAACATGGATCCTATGGAGACGAGGACCTCTGGATTGTCTGGTGCGTTCCTGAGCTCAGAGATCAGGTATGCCCTGGCCTTCTGGACCTGTTGATCCTGTATGGCAAACTGGGCAAGCCTATAGTAAGGCCCTGGGATGGTGCTATCTGCCCTCAAGGCCTGGTTGTAATACTCCTTGGCCTTGTCAGGATGGCCGGTATTGAGGGCAATCTCACCCAGGTAGAACAGGGCCTGGGGATTGGTGGGTGCCAGCTCCAGTAACCTGTGGAACTTCTCCCTGGCCGCATCCACGTCCCCACATTCCAGCAGGAATATCCCAAAGTCCAGGATGACCTCTACGTCCCCTGGGTTGGCCCTCAGTTCTCTCAGGAAGTATTCCATGGCCTTTTGGCGGTCGCCCAACCCCCAATATGCCTGGGCGATGCGATAGTTGATCTGCGGATGGCCTGGCTCCAGCTCTGCGGTCCTCATCCAACAGCCTATGGCCTGCTTGAGCTGGCCCCTGACAAAGAGGCTGTTACCTATGTTGTAGAAGCACAGCGCACAGGAAGGATTTATCTGTTGGGCCAGATAGAACATCTGCTCGGCCAGGTCGTGCAGGCCCATCTCCGTATAGGTGATGATCCTGTTGCAATAACAAGGTTCATATTTTGGGTCTATCTGTTGGATCTGCTCGAACAGCTCTATGGCCTTGTCGTACTGGCACGTCCGCGTGTAGTCCACCGCAAGGCAGTTGAGGATCTCGACATCCCCGGGGCAAAGTTCGAGTGCTGCCTCGTATGCCTCTATGGCCTCCTCGTACCTCTGGACCGCATCGAGTGCCAGGGCCTTGTCGAACAGCCAGGCACTATTGGTTGGGTTCAATTCCAGGGCAGTCTGTAACTGCTCGAGGGCCTGAGGTATCATACCATCTTCGTAAAGCTCATAGGCCTTGTTGGCCTTGGACTCTGCTGTATCGAATGGGCCGAAATCGGGACCTTCGTATGGCATATCTGGACCTTAAACCTTATAGAACGGCCGCCTGATGCGGCCTCAGTCGGCTATATCGTCCGTGCAGGTATCGGGTTTTAGTAATAGGTCGTTTCCCTGGAAAGGATGGATGGATCGTCTTATAATGGCCAGGTCTTGAGAAGGGCCTTCAGAGACGATGGCCAATCTGATTAAGGGGTGCGCGTATGGTCAGACAGATAAAAGGACAGATCTCGGCAGGCAAGGGGCGGTTTGCGATAGTGGTCAGCCGCTTCAATGAGTTTATCAGTTCCAGGCTACTGGAAGGGGCTATAGATTGTCTTGTCAGACATGGTGCCACCGATGACCAGATCACCGTCGTTTGGGTGCCAGGTGCCTGCGAGATACCGCCTGTAGCGCACAGGCTCGCGCAGGGTGGGACGTACGATGCAGTCATATGCCTCGGCGCGGTCATAAGGGGTCAGACAGGCCATTATGAGGCGGTATTCCAACAGGTCGTCCGTGGCATCGGCCAGATAAACATCGACTGCAAGACGCCTGCGATATTCGGCGTGATCACCTGCGACAGCCTTGAACAGGCAGTGGAACGGGCTGGCACAAAGATGGGCAATGCAGGTGCCAATGCGGCGGAGACCGCGATGGAGTTGGTCAACGTCCTCCATCAGCTGTAGCAACAGCCATGCCGACTGATGATTTCATGGATAATGGTACCCTCTTTCCTACAGGCGACCGTAGGTCACAGGCGAGGGTATTGGCCATGCAGGCCTTGTACCAACTGGAGGTACAAGGCGAGGACCTACTCCACAGGTTGCCTGGTGAGTTCCTAGCCCAGGCCAGCGATGATGAGGCGGTCAGGCACTTGGCATGGCAGTGGATAAAAGGGACCTGGGAACATCGGGCCGAATGTGACGGTTGGATCAGCCCAGCGGTGATACGCTGGCAGCTATCGCGGCTGTCACCTGTAGATAGGAGCATTCTCCGCCTGGCCGTCTATCAACTTCAGTTCTGCCCCGACATACCCCCAAAGGTGGTGATAAACGAGGCCATAGAGCTAGCAAAGAGGTTTGGGGGTGACAAGTCTCCTGCCTTTGTCAATGGCGTCTTGGATGCCGTGCTCAAGAGGTTCGGCCAACAGATGACAAGTGCACAGGACGGCCGCTGATGAGGATCATTGCAGTCCTGAATCAAAAGGGTGGGGTGGGAAAGACCACCACTGTTGCCAATACTGCAGCTGCACTGGCCATACGGGGTCATAGGGTACTGGCCTTGGATCTGGATCCACAGGCACACCTGACCATCCATCTTGGGGTAGAACCTGTGGCAGTCGCTGGAGGGGCCTACCACGTGATGATCCAGTTGGCCAGGCTCGAGGACCAGATCATGATGGTCAGGCCCAATCTTTGGTTATTGCCTGCCAACATAGACCTGGTAGGCGCCGAGGCAGAGTTGGCAGGGCTGCCTGACAGTCAGACCGTATTACGTCAGGCCCTTGGGACCGTGTCAGGGCATTTCGACTATTGCCTGATCGATTGTGGCCCGTCTTTGGGCCTTTTGACACTCAATGCCCTATCTGCTGCCGGCGAGGTCCTTATACCCCTGCAACCCCATTTCTTAGCCCTCCAGGGGTTTGGCCAGTTGCTCCAGACCATCGACCTGGTCAACCGCAGGGTCAATCCAGACCTGAAGGTTACTGGGATCCTGTTGTGCATGTACGATAGCCGTGCCTCATTGCCCCAGGAGGTGAGGGCCGACATCGAGGGCTTCCTAGCCAATGCGAGGGGCTCGGGCACCGCCTGGTCCAACGCCCGGATCCTGCCTACCCACATCCGCAGAAACATAAAGCTGGCAGAGGCACCCAGCTACGGAAAGACGATCTTCGAGTATGATCCTACGTGCAACGGGGCTGAGGACTACAGGCAGGTGGCAGCATTCATCATGTCCACAGAGCAGGTCCAGGCAGGATCGCCATGAAAAGGACCATCCTTGTGGCCACGACCAACCCAGGCAAGGCAATGGAGTTACAGGCCAGCCTCGGCCTAGGTATGGATGTACAGTGGCTGACCTTGTCGGACCTACCAGGTCTGCCGGTTGTGGAAGAGGATGGCAAGAGTTTTGCAGAGAATGCCAGGAAGAAGGCCTGCCAATATGCAAAGGCCTCGGGTCTGTGGACGCTGAGCGACGACTCCGGTCTGGAGGTAGACGCACTTGGTGGTCTGCCTGGGGTCAGGTCAGCCAGGTTTGCTGATCTAGCCGGCCCTGATAGGAAGGCCATAGACCTGGCCAACTGCCAGAAGGTCTTGGATCTGCTAAAGGACGTCCCTTGGGACAGGAGGACCGCCAGGTTTGTCTGCCATGTCTGTCTTGCCAGCCCTGATGGCGTGCTTGCAGAGGCATCTGGCAGCATGGATGGCCTGATCGCACTAGGACCTTCGGGCACCAATGGTTTCGGCTATGACCCGATCTTCTTCGTGCCAGAACTAAACTGTACCGTCGCACAGCTGACCAGCCAGCAGAAGGTGGCCATCTCCCACAGGGGCAAGGCCATAAGGGCCTTGATGCCTACCCTATATGCCCTGGTATATGGCGAGGTTGACAGTAGGCCTGCAAGTGATGTATAGTAAGACCAACACGGGGCCGTAGCTCAATTGGTTAGAGCATCGGACTGTCGATCCGAAGGTTGAGGGTTCGATCCCCTTCGGCCTCGTTCCTCGCAGCATTGGGCAGGGGCGGACTTGAACCGCCGACACACGGATTTTCAGTCCGTTGCTCTACCAACTGAGCTACCTGCCCGGCCTGGTAGAGTCTATTGCCGGATCGGGCCATTTTCAAGCCAAAACCTCTTTGGCTGGAATCTCCAGACCATCCGTGTATAATCACTGGATCGGCCGGGTCCCATGCAAGCCGAGCCCGCGAACCTGGTCAGGCGGGGAACCGAGCAGCCATAAGCGTGTGCGAGGCGGTGCCGTGGCAAACCCGGCCGGCCTTATTGACCCATGAGCTATACCGTCCTAGCACGCAGATACAGGTCCCAGACCTTTGATGAGGTGGTCGGCCAGGAGCCGGTGGCGAGGACACTGAGGAATGCCATCCGTTCGGGCAGGATCGCACATGCATACCTATTCTGTGGGACCAGGGGGGTGGGCAAGACCACCATGGCGAGGATCTTGGCAAAGGCCCTGAACTGCCTGGCTTCCGATGGACCTACAGACCAGCCTTGCTGTAGGTGCGATAGCTGCCTTGCCATAGCTGCAGGTGAGGACATAGACGTCTTGGAGATAGATGGGGCCAGCAATAATGGTGTAGAGCACGTCCGTCAATTGAGGGAGAACGCCAACTACAGGCCTGCAAGGTCGCGGTTCAAGATCTATATCATCGATGAGGTGCATATGCTCAGCACCTCTGCATTCAATGCCCTCTTGAAGATCCTGGAGGAGCCACCATCACACGTGAAGTTCATCTTCGCTACCACAGAGCCGAACAAGGTCCCGGCAACCATACAGTCCAGGTGCCAGAGGTTCGACTTTAGATCCTTGACCACAGCAGAGATCGCCAGACAACTGGCAGCTGTTTTGGATAAGGAATCCATCCAGTATCAGCAGGATGCGGTCTTGGCGGTGGCCAGGTCGGCCAATGGTTCGATGCGGGATGGACTTACGTTGCTAGATAGGCTCATAAGCGTTGGCCAGCCCCTGGATGTGAACCTTGTGCAGCAGTATCTAGGCCAGCCTGACCTGCAGCTTGTATACAGGCTGGTCTGTGCCATAGCACAAGGTCAGCCTGGACAGGCCCTGGTGGGGCTTGATGAGCTATTGGGGTACGGGCTCAGCGAGCTACAGGTGGTCGATAACCTTATCGACGCCCTGAGGGACCTGATGGTCTTGAAGACTGCAGGTGCCGATACCAACATGGTCGTACTGACTGCCCAACAGAGGGAGCTGGCACAGGGTATAGCAAGTCAGTTTGATTTGCCAGGTCTTGTATATGCCATTACCGCCTTGGACAGGATCCGATGGCCAATAAAGAATTCCGAGACCCCGAGGCCACTGTTAGAGGCCACTATCATTAGGCTGGCTGCAAGCGAGCACTTCTTGGATGCGGACCTGATCGCCAAGAGGCTGTCTGCCTCTATCGAGGCCCAGCCAGATCCAGGCCCTGCCGATGCCCAGAAGGAGCCACCCCGCCCTTTTGAGATGCCCACAGGCCAGGCCCTGCAGGACCGTTGGTCGGAGGTCCTAAGGCTCGTCGAACAAAGGCTTGGCAAGGCAACTGCAGGCCTATTGGCAGGTACATCCATCAAGGTAGATGGTCAGAGGTTGACCATACAGTTCCCAGCAACGGCCAAGGTCCAGTACCAGATGGCGCAGTCCAACGGTAGACCACAGCAGGTACAAAGGGTCTTGTGCGAGTATTTGGGCAGCCAGGTGGAGGTCATCTTGGATCTGCAGCAGGGCCCTGCCAATACGGATAGACAACCGGCAAGGTCTGCCGGCCAGAGGATCCTGGATGACCCGATCGTCAAGGCGGTCCTGCTGGGCCTGGACGCCAGGATCACAGGGATCGAAGAGCAGTGACAAAGGGATTGACCTGAATTGGCTTATAACGTAAGCTAGGTTGCCATTGAAAAGGCGTCTTGTTGACCTGATGATCCTGTTGGCCTATTGGGGGGTAGGCCTTGCAAGGGAATGGCTATGGGGTCATCGCAGATAAGATGGCAAACGGTATTTGAGGCCCTTCCTCATCCGGCATTCGTGCTGGATATGGATCACAGGATCATTGCAGCCAATAAAGCTGCCCTATCCAAGATAGGCCTTGCACAAGGCCAGATCGTCGGCGAGCCTTGTTGGCGGATATGCCACGGCACCGAAACCCCACCAGAGGGTTGCCCATTGGAGACATTGAGGTCCTCTGGCACAAGCGAGATCGTCCAGATGGAGGTACAGGCCTTTGGCGGCACGTATCTTGTTAGCTGCATGCCTATTGGGGATGCTGGGACGGAAGGGGGTATCGTATTACACGTTGCTGCAGACATCACACCCCTCAAGCACGCCCAGAAGGCATTGCAGGCCAGCGCCCAGCGTTACAGGTCATTGGTGGAGACGATGCCGAATGGGGTCTTGGAGCTTGACGAACAAGGCCAGGTCGTATTTGCAAACCCTGCCGCTGAGGCCATGCTTGGATATGCACCTGGCAGTCTGGTCGGCACTAGGATCTGGTGGCTGGAGAAGGACAGCCCTGGGCAATTGGAGGGCCTGGTGCGTAGTATGGTCCACCAGAGGCCTGAACCTACCATTTATCGCGGGACCTGGGTCAAGAGGTCTGGCGGCCTGGTAGTGGTGCAGGTGGATTGGGCCTATAGGTTCAATCTAGATGGTGTCTTGACGGGCCTAGTGGCAGTGGTGACCGACATAACTGCCCAGTACCAGGCAGAGGAGAGGCTCCGGAGGGAGCAGGCCCTGCTGCAGAGCATCTACCTGGCCGTCCCTGTTGGCGTCGGGCTTGTCTATAACAGGATCTTGAAGGACCACAATGAACGCCTCAGCCAGATGATAGGTTATCAGAGGGAGGAGTTGATAGGTCGCGATTCCAGATTCCTGTACCTTACCGATGAGGAATACGAACGTGTCGGCCGCAACTATGAAAACATCAGGCGGCTTGGCATAGGTACCATAGAGACCCAGTGGCGTTGCAAGGATGGAAGGGTCATCGATGTATTGTTGAATTATGCATCGCTGAACCCGGATGACCTCTCGCAGGGCGTGATCTTCACCGCCCTAGATATAACCGAGCGTAAACGTCACGAGAGGGAGATAGCTCGCCTCAATAGGCTCTATGCGACCCTCAGCAATGTCAATCAGGCCATCATCAGGATCAGGGATCCCCAGGCCCTTTTCGAGGCGATCTGCAAGATCGCTGTGGAGCAAGGCCGGTTCAGGCTGGCATGGATTGGGCTCTTGGATGAAAGGACCAAGATGGTCAGGCCTGTGGCATGGGCAGGCCATGAGGCAGGATACCTCAAGGATATCCGGGTTACTGCAGAGGACGAGCCTGAGGGCAGGGGACCTGTAGGTACTGCCATACGCTCAGGTAGGCTCAGTGTCTGCCAGGACGTGGAACGCGATCCTATGATGGCGCCATGGCGGGAGGCTGCCCTCGAACGTGGGTATCGCGCTGTGGCCGCAGTGCCTATTGTCGTATTAGGGCAGGTCAAGGGTGCATTTGCGATCTACGCGCCAGAGCCTGGTTTCTTTAGTGAGCACGAACAACAGTTATTGATCGAGATGGGGCAGGACATCTCATTTGCCCTCCAGGCCGCCCAGATAGAGCAGCAGAGAGCACAGATGCAGTCTGCACTGGAGCTCAGTGAACAGAGGTTGCAGTTGGCCACCATGGGCGCAAACGATGGGATTTGGGATTGGCCTGACCTTGGCCAGGATGGGCATTGGTGGTCACCAGTGTTTTTCAGGTTACTAGGCTATGAGCATGGGCAGATCGAGCCATCTTATGTGGCCTTCTGCGAGCTTGTACATAAGAAGGACATAGGTCAGTTCAAGGCCGCGGTGGCGGATCTGATAGAGAGGGATAGGCCCATGGATGTAGAATGCCGCCTCAGGACCAGGTCAGGCAGATATCGCTGGTTCAGGATCAGGGCAGGGGCCGTCAGGGATAAGGATGGCAAGGCTGTCAGGCTCGCAGGCTCGATAAGGGATGTAACGGAGGTACACAAGGCACATGCGAGGTTGGCGGTCAATCAAAAAAGACTCAACTCGCTAGCGACCAAGTTGAGCCTTGCAGAGGAGCAGGAACGCCGCAGGATCGCGGTCGGGGTGCATGACGACATAGGTCAGAGGCTGGCCCTTGCCAAGCTGCAACTTCAGACCTTGTTGCAGTCCTCTGCAGCCAGCCAGGTGGCAGGCGTGGTGGACCAGGTCTGCGAGTTGATAGACCAGACCATGCAGCAGGCCAGGTCACTGGCGTTCGAACTGAGCAATCCTGTCCTCTATGAGGTGGGGCTGGAGGCAGCGGTAGAGTCATGGCTGACAAGACAGATCGAGCAGAGGACCGGTATAAAATGTCATTTCTCATCCGAGATATCGGATATCAAGCTCGATCAGGAACTGGCGGTAGTCCTGTTCCAGGCCATAAGGGAACTGTTGACAAATGTGGTCAAGCATGCCAAGGCCAAGAATATCCATGTCCTGATGACCAGGTCGCAGGGTAAGGTAGTCGTAACGATAACCGATGATGGGGTTGGTTTCGACTGGCGTTCCGTGGCATCCGGTGCAGGCAGGCGTGGGCTTGGCCTATTCAATGTCAAGGAGCGGCTGGAATCCGTAAGAGGGCAGTTGGAGATCGATTCTGCCCCTGGCAAGGGTACCAAGGCATGCATATCCGTACCATTGAGGGTGGCCAGGCATGTTTGATCATCAGCCTAGCCACGTACGGCCATAATGCACATCTACCTTCAGCGGTACCGACAGATCCAGGGCATTCGCCATGTAGCTGCTGATCCATGCAGCATGCTGCTGCACCTGTTGCTGCGGCAGCTCAAAGACGAGCTCGTCGTGGACCTGCAGTATCATCCTTACTGGCAGCCGATCGGATTGGATCTTGTTGTGGATCCGGATCATCGCCAACTTTATCAGATCCGCCGCAGAGCCCTGGATGACGGTATTGACTGCCAGCCTGGCTGCTCTGGCCCTGATAGACGGGCTGCTGCTTGCCATCTCAGGTATGGGCCTTCTGCGGTGCAATATGGTCTGCACGTAGCCATCCCTTGCTGCCTGCTTGACGACCTTGTCCATGAAGTCCTTGATAGACCTGTATCTTGCAAAGTACTCCTTTATGAATCGCCTGGCCTCGGGGATGGGCAGCCCTGTAGTCCTGGCAAGGCCAGCAGGCCCTTGGCCATATATGATCCCGAAGTTGACGGCCTTGCATCTTGACCGCATCTGTTCTGTCACCTGGTCCATCGGGACATTGTAGATCTGTGATGCAACAAAGCGGTGTATGTCCTGGTCTGCTGCAAATGCATCCATCAAGGTCTTGTCCTGCGAGAGGTGGGCGAGGATCCTCAGCTCAACCTGTGAATAGTCTGCACTCAGCAGGCAGTCATCCGGGTCTTGGGCAATGAACGCCTGGCGTATGGCCTTGCCCAGATCGGTGCGGATGGGGATGTTCTGGAGGTTGGGGTCGCTGGAGCTGAGCCTGCCGGTGGCAGTGACGGTCTGATTGAAGGATGTATGAACCCTTCCGGTGCGATGGTTGACCAGATTGCCCAGCTTGTCTGCATATGTGCCCTTGAGCTTCGTCAGTTGCCTGTACTGCATGATCTGTTCTATGATCGGATGGGCACCTGCCAGTTCATCTAGGACCGCTGCGTCGGTACTCAGGCCGGTCTTGCCCATCCGTATGGGCCTCAGGCCCAGTCTTTCGAACAGGACCTGGCCTAGCTGTCTTGGTGAGTCTATGTTGAACGGGCCACCTGCAAGCTCGTAGATCCTCTGTTGAACCTTGGCGATCGCGTCGGCCATCTGCTTGGATAGGTCCTTTAGGAACGGCAGGTCTACAGCAACACCATTGTACTCCATCTCCGCCAACACCTCCACCAGCGGCATCTCCACACGCTCGAACAGGTCCTTCAGGTCCTGCTGTTGATCGAGCCTCTTTTTGAGGACCTCGTGGATCTGGAATGTGATGTCTGCATCCTCTGCACTGTACTGGCAGGCAAGTTCCAGATCCACCAGATCGAATGTTACCGCCTTGCGCCCCTTGCCTATTAGATCGGTGATGGGGATGCAGCGGTAGCTCAATAGGTCCAAGGCCAGGCTATCCAATGAGTGACTCTGTCTGGTCGGTTCGAGGCAATAGGAAGCGACCATCGTGTCGAACCACACACCCCGCAGGGGTATGCCTGCATTCCTCAGGACCAGCATGTCAAACTTTATGTTCTGGCCTATCTTTCGGACAGAGGGATCCGAAAGTAGCGGGCCCAGGCCGGCCTTGACCTGTTCGATCCCGAGGCACCTGGAGCCCAGAGGCCCCTTCAGCGGGATATAGTAGGCCTGATGCGCCTGCCAACAGAGGCTTATGCCCACCAATTCCGCCCGCATCGGATCTATGGATGTGGTCTCTGTATCGACTGCAATGGTCTCTACAGACCTGATCTGGTCGAGCAGGGCCCGGAATTGCTCGGGCGTGTTGACCAGTCGGTACTGGTGTGGAACGGTCTGTATAGAATGAGGCCCTCTTGGTGTTGCAGGTATGGCCGAGTCATCGGTCTTGGCAGCGGACCTGAGGTCTAGCTGATCCAATAGTCTGTTGAAGCCAAGCTCGGTGAATATGCTGGTGAGCCTCTCCAGGTCGAATGGCCTTGGCCTGAGCCTATCCCAGTCTATTTCTAGCGGCACATCGCAGTCTATGGTCACCAATTGCCTACTCAGATCTACAAGGTGCCTGCTAGCCCTCAGTTGTTGGCCACGCTTGCCAGGGATCTGGTCCGCATGGCGGTAGAGTTCCTCTATGGAGCCATATCTTCTGATCCACTCCAATGCGGTCTTTGGCCCTACATCTGGCACACCTGGCACGTTGTCGGATGGATCCCCTTGCAAGGCAAGGCAGTCCAGATATTGCCTAGGGCTTATGCCGGTCTGTTGCCGGAAGAGCTGGGCAGACAAGACCGCCTCGGTCTTGATGTCGAAGATGTATACCCCCTCTGACAATAGTTGCACGACATCCTTGTCCTTTGAACAGATGTAACACTCGTAACCTGCCTGTGCAGCCCTTCTTGCAATAGTACCGATCAGGTCGTCTGCCTCGAACCCATCCATGCGGATTAAAGGTATGTGCATCGCATCTAGTATCTGCTCGATCCTTGCAATCTGGATGGGGATCTCGTCAGGCACAGGTGGTCTATTGGCCTTGTAGGCAGGATAGAGGCCGTGCCTGAATGTAGGCCCTTTGCTGTCCATGACCACTGCCAGCATGTCTGGCCTTTGCCTGTTTATCAGGCCGAGCAAGGCGGTAGTGAATATGTACGTGACCTTGGTCGGCTCCCCGGAAGGGCTGGTCAGGGCCTGGCGCATGGGGGCATAATGCGCGGCGTATATCTGGCCATGGCCATCTATAAGGAATAACCTATCCGCCATGGCCGCACTATAGGTCCAGCCGGCTAAAGTGTCAACCTGCCGGCTACTTGAAGTGATGGACGAACCTGATGTTAAACCTCTGACCTTGAGGCCTGTACTCTGCAGCAGTCTCCCAGTAGGCGTTCAGGAATAGGTGCGTATGCTGTGAAAAGCTCGCCAACACACCAGGCCCAATTCCCACCACCTGCTCATCATCCGGTATGGCAGCACCATTCTGCTTGGTGTCCGATAACTGTTTCAGCCAATAGCCATTGATGCCGACGCGCAACTGGTGCGGTACGACCTCATAGGATGCGGCAAGATTGGCGTGGAATGCCTGGCCTGCCTGGATGTCGTTTTCGTTGTTCTCAGAACTCCATAGGTAATGCAGCCGCCACGAGGCACTGAGCTTGGGTGTGATAAACCACGTGCCTGCCCAATATGGGTCGAATGCATAGACGTTACTGCCAGGATTGAGCGCCTTGTTCACGTCGTACTTGCCGGTCGGGAATATGGTCTGCAACTCTATCCTGTGTACGAATATAGGACCTTGACTGCCCATAACAGGATCCCATTGCAGGTATGGTCCTACCAAGACGTCCCCAAATCCTGCACCGTTATCCGGGATCGGTGAGCTATCCAGGTATGCCTCAGGCACGATCACATCCAGGCCCCACTTACCCTTAAGCAGCACCTCCTTATCGGACTGGTATATGACCTGAGTTAGGCCTATCCAGGCGTCTATCTGGGGGTTTGGGACCGATGGCATGTCCTTTAGGTCATCGGCCGTGTAATACTGGACGTATTGCGCGAAGTACCAACCTGGGCCGGCAGGGGGGATACCGTCCAAGAAACTAGTGAACCCCAGGTTTACAGCCGGCTGCAGGTATCCGCCAGCCTGCTGCACAAAGGCCAATAACGATAGGGCAAATCCTGTAAGGGCCAAAAACCTTATTCTTGCCATAAGATCCCCTTTCAAAAAAGGCCGTTGGAAGAAGATTACCAGGTCATGGGAAAAAGGCAATACCTCAAATTAAAGTAGGCATTGGATCAGGCCGATCAAGTAACTACCTATGATGCCAATAGGAGTGGATATCGGGGGGCCATATGTTCTTGTAGGAGCACGATCATGTTAGAGACCGTCAAGGTTCCGGCCCAGTTCGAGCAGGCCTTCGCAAAGGCCCAACACTACGTCCAGCAATATTTTTCCAATACGGCCTTCAGGCCATCCCAAGGTACCATCGAGATCTCAGGTCAGAGGTACATCCTGGTCAGGGCCGCCTCGCTCTCAGTAGACCTATTCGACAGGATGGAGGAGAGGTTTGGCCAGATGGGTCCAGATCAGGCCAAGGATGCGACCATGGCCTTGCTCTTCGAGATGGCCCACACCATAGGCATGATGGATGCGAGGGCATTCCACAAGAAGATGGGGGTGAAGGATCCTGTAGATCGTTTGTCTGCAGGTCCTATACATTTCGCTCATACGGGTTGGGCATTCGTGGACATATTGCCCCAGTCCAAGCCCACCCCTGACCAGGAATACTTCCTCGTTTATGACCATCCCTTCTCATTCGAGGCAGATGCCTGGATCCAGGCCGGGAAGAGGCCTGCCTTTCCGGTCTGTATCATGAATGCTGGTTATTCATCCGGCTGGTGCCAGGAGAGCTTTGGTGTGCCATTGGTGGCGGTGGAGATCACCTGCAGGGCAAAGGGGGATAAGGCCTGCAGGTTCGTGATGGCACACCCTGACCGGATCTGCCAGCAGATAAGGCATTACATTAGCGAGTGCGAGGAGATCGCCGCCGAGGTCACCAACTATTACGTACCAGACCTGGAGAAGGCTAGGAGGGGCGAACAGGCCCTACGCATGGCACAGGCCGAGAACCGCAAGCTTGCTGCGGTGGCGAGCCTCACGCGGAGCGGGGTCCTGATCCTGACCGCAGACAAGAGGATCGAGTGGGCCAATGCAGGCTTTACCAGGCTCACCGGCCTCGATGCCGGGCAGGTAAAGGGCATGCACCTTGCAGGTCTGTTGCAGCAGTTGCATGCAGACAGCGGGCTCTTGGATTGGATAGATAGGCAGATCCACGATGGCCAGGAACAGAGGTACCAGATAAGGTTACGGCCTGGTTCCCCTCGGGAACTCTGGTTGGATTGCGAGGTACAGGCCATCCTGGATCAGGACGGACGGCCTGGCAGTATCATCCTCATACAAACTGACATAACCGAGCAAAGGCAGGCACAGCAGCGATACCAGACGATCGCCCAGCAGCTCGAGGATGTCAACAAGGAGCTGAAGGAGTTTGCGTACGTCGTATCGCACGATCTGAAGGCCCCATTGCGCGGCATACAGACACTGGCAAGGTGGATATGCGAGGATTACAAGGACAAGCTGGACAAGGAAGCACAAGAGCAGTTGGACCTGCTGATACAGCGGACCGAATGCATGCAGGCATTGATAGAGGGTATCTTGCAATACTCGCGGGTTACCAGGACCAGCGAGCCCAAGGTAGAGATAACATTGAATAGCCTATTGGCAGAGGTGGTCGACCTGATAAGCCCTCCAGGGCACATCACCGTCAGTATCGCACCGGATATGCCCACTATCACTGCTAGCAGGACCAGGATCTCGCAGGTCTTCCAGAACCTGATCAGCAATGCAATCAAGTACATGGACAAGCCAAAGGGCCTTGTAGAGGTAGGTTGGAAGGCTGATGATCAATACTGGTACTTCTACGTAAAGGACAATGGCCCTGGTATAGAGGAGAGGCACTTCCAGCGTATATTCGGTCTGTTCGAGACGTTGGCCCCGAAGGACAAGACCGAGAGTACCGGTATAGGTCTGGCCTTGGTAAAGAGGATCGTTGAACAACATGGTGGAAAGGTGTGGGTCGAATCGCAGGTCGGCAAGGGTAGCACATTCTGGTTTACGCTACCTAAGGTGCAGGTTGCAGCTACCGCCGAGTTGTCGACCTGTTCATGTGCAACGTAGGCGGTCGAAGATCACCTCTAGCAGGTTCTTGGTGGCAAGCCCTATGCCGGGGCACTGCTGCTCGCTGGGCCCTGCGATGTTGAGGATCTCGACTTCCAGGCCTGCCAGCCAGGAAAGGACCTGATCGCAGGCATCTGGCAGGTGTGGATCCACCACCAGCAATGGCCTTCCCATCCGCTTAGCCGCGGTGACTGTCCATCCAGTGCCTGGGTCGGGCGATGGCATATCTAAAGGCACAATCACCAAGGTTGCGTCCGAATCGCGGACATTCCATTCCGTCCGCTGCGACCTGGGGATGTCAGGGGCGTTTGGGCTGCGTTCGCTGGGCGTCGGGGTCAGGGGTAGGTCATCTGGTATACGTCCATGCTCGCACCAGCGATCAGGCGGACACCAGCCCGCACATAATATGCCAGCGGCCATCGCAGCCCTGATGGCCGCCTGGTCTACACCGCTCTGACCACCTGACAGTATGACCTTGGGTCTGGTTGGGGCCTTGTACGTAGCCATGAGGGTTGCAGGATATAGGCCATCCTTGTATGGTCAAGCCTTGCCGTGCAGTAGGTTCGTGTTAGACTTGTCTTATGAGGATCAGTAAGGCCTGGTGTTTGGTGGTCTGCCTGATCTGGCCAGTAGCGCCAGGTACGGTGTTTGGCCAGCAGAACGGTGGCTTTAGGCCTGGCCAGGTCTGGCCAGACGATTCTGGCAGGCACATCCAGGCCCACGGTGGTGGGATCCTGGCCGAGGATGGCCAGTATTACTGGTATGGCGAGGATCGAACAGATCCAAGAGGGACGGTCGTATCCTGCTACCGCTCCAAGGATCTGTACAATTGGACCCATCTGGCAACGGTCTTTGGCCCGAATGACCTACCATCCCAGCTCAGACAAGGCTGCTTTATAGAGAGGCCAAAGGTGATCCGCAACAAGGCCGGCAGTTACGTGCTCTGGGCCCACCTGGAAAGGCAAGGCTACCACTTTTCCCACGCACTGGTTGCGGTCTCGGAGCGGCCGACAGGCCCGTTCTTGTTCGAGAGGGCATTCAGGCCCGTTGCTGATGACATGGGCTTCGAACCGGACGATCCTGATCAACAAAGGGATCTGGGAGGGACATTTAGGGACATGAACCTTTTCGTGGACGATGATGCATCTGCATATGTCTTTTATGCATCCGAGGGCAATTGGACCATGTATGTGGTCCGTCTGAACGATCGATACACTGCACCCCAGATGCCTCTAGAGCAGGGCAAGACATGGGCCAGGATACTGGTAGGTAGGATGCGTGAGGCCCCTGCCCCGTTCAAGTACAAGGGCAGATATTACCTGATAACCTCTGGCTGCACAGGATGGAGGCCCAATCAGGCCGACTGTGCAGTAGCGGATCACATACTCGGGCCATGGAGGTCGGAGGGCAACCCTTGCCGTGGCCCAGATGCAGAATCGACGTTTCGCAGCCAATCCACCTACGTATTACCCATCCCTGGTAGACCAGGTTGCTTTATATTCATGGCCGATAGATGGGTTCCAAGACAGCTATCCCAATCTACGTATGTCTGGTTGCCATTGATCATAGACAAGGGTGGTTCGGTAGTAATCGACTGGCAGGATCAGTGGGATCTATCATTTTTTGATCGGTGATAAGATATGCATAAGGGACTGTTGCTCAGATCTTCCGTCATATCTATCGTCTTGGCGGTCTCTGGTGGTCTGATCCTTGGCCAAGAAGGTAGGCAGGCATTTGGCGTGAGGGTCGTGGTGGACGCAGCCAGGCCCATGGGGCCGTTAAGGAGGATATGGCGTTTCTTTGGGGCAGATGAGCCGAACTATGGGTACATGAAGTATGGTAGGCAGCTGTTGGCCGCGCTTGGCAGGCTAGCCCCAGGTCAGGTCTATTTCCGTGCACACAATCTCCTCACCAGTGGCGACGGCACACCAGCGCTGAAATGGGGCTCTACGGGTGTCTATTCCGAGGATAGCAATGGCAGTCCTGTCTATGACTGGACAATACTGGACAGGATCTTCGATACATATCAGCAGTCTGGTATAAGGCCATATGTAGAGATAGGCTTTATGCCAAAGGACCTATCCATAAGGCCAGAGCCTTACCAGCACCATTGGACACCGACCGCCAGGTACGATCAGATCTACACGGGCTGGGCATACCCGCCAAAGGACTACAACAGGTGGGCCGATCTGGTCTACCGATGGGTCAGGCACTGTGTGGATCGGTATGGCCCGCAGGAGGTCAGGAACTGGTATTGGGAGGTCTGGAATGAGGCCAACATAGGCTACTGGCAGGGCAGTACAGAGGAGTTCCTCAAGTTGCACGACTATGCGATAGATGCGGTGCGTAGGGCCTTGCCAGATGCCAGGGTCGGTGGACCTGACTGTGCAGGCAGCGGTGGCAGGTTCATGCGGACCTTTCTGGAGCACTGCCTCGCTGGCACCAACCACGCCACCGGCAAGACCGGCACGCCTCTGGACTTTGTGTCATTCCATGCCAAGGGTGCACCGAGTTCTGTTGGTGGCCATGTCAGGATGGGTATTGCTGCACAGCTTCGCACCATAGAGGAAGGTTTCAGGATCATCAGCTCCTATCAACAGCTAAAGGGCATACCTGTAATCATAGGCGAGTGCGATCCGGAGGGCTGTGCTGCCTGCCAAGGCCCTCAGTTGGCATACCGTAATGGGGCCATGTATCCCTGCTATACAGCAGCCAGCTTTGCCAGGATACATGATCTGGCAGACCTGTATGGTATCAACCTTGAAGGGGCCCTGACATGGGCATTCGAGTTCGAGGATCAGCCCTACTTTGCTGGTTTTCGATCGCTTGCTAGCAATGGGATAGAAAAGCCTGTCATGAACATATTCAGGATCTTCAGCATGATGTCAGGTCAAAGGCTCGCAGCAGAAAGTGACGGCCAGGTCCCGCTGGAGGGCATACTCAAAGAGGGCGTGCGTAGTAGACCTGACGTAGGTGCCTTGGCCAGCATGGCGGGCTCTAGGGCATGGGTATTGGTATGGCATTACCACGACGATGACCTGCCTGGGCCGGATGCAAGGGTGGAGCTAGAGTTGGTAGGCCTTCCAGTGGCCAACGCACAAGGGCTGCTCGAGCACTATCGCATAGACCACCAGCACAGCAATGCCTATACCGCCTGGCAGCGTATGGGCAGCCCTCAGTTGCCATCACCGGAGCAATACCAGCAGCTTGTTGAGGCAAGTAGGCTTGCATTATTGGGCCAGCCGGGCAATATAGGGATCGCCGACGGCAAGGCGAGGATCTCCTTTGACCTGCCCAGGCACGGTGTTTCCCTGTTGGTCTTGAGCTGGTAGATCGTTCGATGACGAAAGGAGTGACGACTATGGATGGGATAAGGGCTTCAAGCGGTCTTGTCTTGGCATTCATTGGCTCTGTATACATCTCCTGCATAGGCATAGCCCAAGAGCCTAACGCACCGCCTGACTGGGCCAACCCGAGGTTGACAGGTGTAAACAACCTGCCTCCGCATGCAACCATGGTGATATGCCCTGATGTGGCTAAGGCCATGCGGATCGAATATGCAGCCAATGACCAGAGGGTAAGGTCATCTTTCTACAGATCGCTGAACGGCCAATGGAAGTACCGATATGCCAAGAATCACACCGAAAGGATTGCAGACTTCTGGCAGACGGATTTCAACGATCGGGATTGGGGTCTGATCCCTGTGCCATCGAATGTAGAGATCCATGGCCATGGTGTGCCGATATATGTCAACGTCTCCTATCCATGGCGCAGGCCTTGGAGGCCTCCGTATGTACCTGAGGATGACCGCAACAATACCATAAACTATTACAGGAGGACGTTCGAGCTTCCAAAGGAATGGGCAGGCAGGCGGGTCCTGATAACCTTCGATGGTGTCAACTCCTTCTTCTACCTTTGGGTAAACGGCCAGAAGGTGGGCATGGGCAAGGATAGCCGCACGCCTGTGGAGTTCGACATAACCCCATTTGTCAGGCCTGGCACCAACCTGATTGCCGTCGAGAACCTGCGGTGGTGCGATGGTTCGTACCTCGAGGATCAGGACTTCTGGAGGCTCAGCGGGATATTCAGGGATGTGTATATCTGGTCACCAGGATCGGTCCACATAAGGGATTTCGAGGTGAGGGCCGATCTCGACCCTGACTACAGGGATGCAGAGCTTACGGTCAAGCTCCAGGTCCAGAACACTGCAGATACCGAGGCATTGGGTATGGTTGAGGCCAGACTGCTCAGCCCGACTGGCAAGCTCGTGGTGGCCCCTGACATGAAGATCAGTGTGCCTGCTGGTAGCGAGTCCCAGATCAGCATCTCCACCTATGTCACCAATCCACTCAAGTGGACGGCAGAGACACCGCATCTCTACAAGCTCTTGCTGGTATTGAGTGACCAGAAGGGGCGAGTACTGGAGGTGATACCTGTCAATGTAGGATTCAGGGAGGTGGAGATAAGGGGTGGGCACCTGCTGGTAAATGGCCAGAAGGTCCTGTTCAAGGGGGTCAACAGGCATGAGATAGATCCTGATCGGGGCCAGGCCATAACCGTGGAGGGGATGATCAAGGACATAAGACTGATGAAGCAGTTCAACATCAACGCAGTCCGGACCTGTCATTACCCCAACCAGCCTGCTTGGTACGACCTTTGCGATCGATACGGGATATACCTGATCGACGAGGCGAATATCGAAAGCCATGGCATGGGCTATGGCGAGAGGTCCCTTGCCAAGGACCCAGTTTGGTTGGATGCACATATGGACCGCACCATACGGATGGTCGAGCGAGACAAGAACCATCCATCTGTGGTCATCTGGTCCTTGGGCAACGAGGGAGGGGATGGGCCCAACTTCGAGGCCACGTCTGCATGGATCCACAAGAGGGATCCTAGCAGGCCTGTGCACTACGAAAGGGCCGAGCTGAGGCCACATACAGACATCGTCTGCCCGATGTATCCGTCCCCAGATTCCCTCGCCAGGTATGCCTCGCAGACACAGACAAGGCCTTATATCATGTGCGAGTACTCCCACGCCATGGGCAACAGCAGCGGAAACATGTGGCTGTACTGGGAGCAGATATACTCAAAACCACACCTACAGGGTGGATTTATCTGGGATTGGGTAGATCAAGCCCTCAGGCAGCCTATCGGGCGGAAAGGGGAGCTGTTCGAACCCGTAAAGAAGGGCCAGCCATATTTCTGGGCATTCGGTGGTGACTTTGGCCCTCGTGGCACACCCAGCGATGACAACTTCTGCTGCAATGGACTCGTAAGCCCCGATCGCAGGCCCCATCCAGGTCTGTACGAGGTAAAACACATATATCAGTACATCCACTGCAGGCCCTTGGACCTGGCCAAGCCGACGATAGAGGTCAAGAACTGGTTTGACTTCCTGAATCTGAGGGATGTGGTGGAGCTCCACTGGTCCGTCACCGCAGAAGGCCGCCTCTTGCAGCAAGGCGTGCTACCAGGGCCTGACCTTGCACCCAGGGCCACGGCCGAGATTGCCATACCAGTAAGGCCTATAAAGGTCAGGCCTGGTGTGGAATACTTCCTGGACCTCAGCTTCAGGTTGAAGGCCGATACCCCGTGGGCGAGGAAGGGCCACGAGGTGGCATGGGACCAGTTCAGGCTCCCAGACTATGCCCCACCCCAGGGCTTGGACCCATCGGCGATGCCCGGGCTGGATGTGAACGAATCTGAGACCAAGGTCGTGATCAAGGGCAGCAACTTCGAGGCCGTATTCGACAAGCAGGCCGGGACACTTGCCTCATGGAGGTACAAGAAGACCGAGTTGATCCATGAGCCTTTGCGTCCTGATTTCTGGCGGGCCCCTACGGATAACGATCGTGGCCGAGGTATGGTCAGGGATCAGGGCATCTGGCGTAAGGCCCATGAGGGTGCCAAGGTCAAGTCCGTTAGGGTGGGCAGCTATCCCAGGTCTAGGGCCGCCGCAGTCACGATAGTCACCGAACTGCCGGCGGTAGAGGCCACCTGGGAGACCACATATACGGTCTATGGCAGGGGCGATATAGCGGTGTCGGCCAGGTTCATACCTGCAAAGACCGATCTGCCCTATATACCAAGGTTGGGCATGCGTATGATCCTGCCGCCAGGTTTCGAACGGATAGAGTGGCTCGGCCGCGGTCCGCACGAGACCTATTGTGACAGGAAGGACGCAAGGGTAGGTCTATATAGGGGCACCGTGACCGAGCAGTTCTGCTGGGACTACACTGAGCCTGGAGAGAGCGGCAACAAGGTGGATGTCAGATGGGTCGCGCTGTCGAACCGCAATGGGATCGGGCTATTGGCAGTAGCCCAGCCCTTGTTGAGTGTCAATGCCCTGCACTACACCGCCGATGACCTACAAGGCCCTTCGCATCCACACCAGTTACCCAAGCGTGATATCACCGTACTCAACCTGGACCTGATGCAGCAAGGGGTCGGTGGTGATAACAGTTGGGGTGCTTGGCCTCACAGGCAATTCCTGATCCCGGTCCGGGAGTATACATATCGCTTCTGTCTGCGGCCGTTCGACAGGTGGTTGGGTCGTCCAGAGGCACTGGCACGTGCCAGCATGGCGGTGCCACCTATAGAGAGGTGAAGGCTCCCTGGAGGGGCCCTGGCAAGCCAAGCCCCTCCAGGACGATCCTACAGGTCTCTACAGACGCCTTCTTCTGGCCGAGCGGCAGGACCGTCTCTATCAGATCCCTGCTGAGCCTCTCCAGGGTCAGCCTATCTGCCAACAGGGACAGGGTATGCTCTACGATCGGATCGATCGAGTGGAAATAGGGCACGAACTCCCTTACCAGCGGCCTATCGGCGATCAGGTTTACCAGGCAGAAGTACCTGGGTCTGACCAGCCATCTGCCGATCAGGTGCCAGGCGATCCGATTGGTCTGATACATCACGACCATCGGGCAGCCAGCAGCAGCAACCTCCACCGTTGCACTGCCACTGGCCACAAGGGCCAGGTCGGATGCCTTTGCAGTCTGATATACGGTGTCTATCGAATAATGGCATTGGAGATCTCTGTCCTGGCTGGCCTGTAGTCTATCCTGCCATGTCTTGTTGACCGCGACTGCTGTAAAGTCCGCTGATGGGTAGACCTGCCTGAGCTTGATGGCGATCTGCTGCATCGCAGGCCAGAGGGATCTGATCTCGCTGGTCCTCGAGCCTGGCATGATCGCGATCCTTGGACCCCTTTTGGTCAGGTCTTGATAGGACTTCATGTTGCCACATAGATCTGCCATCTGCTCGAGCATCGGATGGCCTACAAAGGTTGCAGGGATCCCCCTTGCCTCAAACCACCCTTTCTCGAAGGGTAGTATACAACAAAGCTTGTCGCACAACGCCCTCAGTCTCTTGGCCCTCCATGCCCCCCATGCCCATAGCTGAGGAGCGACATAGAATACGGTCTTGATACCCCTGGCCTTTGCGATCCTCGCTACGTGGAAGTTGAAGGAAGGACTGTCACAGACCACCACAATGTCGGGCCTGTTCCCCTCGATCAATGCCTCCACCTGCCCAAATAGCCGCCTGAAATACCAGACCTGTCTGATCGCACCAAGGCCAACCTGACCCCTCTCGGTTGCATCGGCGATCAGTCTACAACCTGCAGCGGCCATCTTTGGCCCCCCTATGCCGATGATCTCTATGGTAGGTGCGACCTGGAGTAGTCTTCTCACTAGTGCCGCGCAATGTGCGTCTGCACTGGGTTCTATTGCGCTTATGAATACCCTGTGTAGGTTGGTCGGCATAGGGTCATTCTAACCACTTGACCTGGCCAGGCCAGCAGCCAAAAAGAGACGGGCCTGTGGATCCTCACAGGCCCGTCCGATCCTTCCTGGAGAGAGGACTTAGTTACCCAGTCTTGTCAGTTGGATATCATCTATGTACAGCTTGCCAGTACTGCCTTGCCTGGGGCTAGTGCGATCCCCTACACCTATCGTCAACCTCTTGATCCTGTTGAGCCTCACACCAGCACTAGTTAGCTCCTTCAACGGTATATCCCACC